>JAABUN010000059.1_pt1 | contig 246557 bp, 245 predicted proteins | sample 5559311 | NCBI WGS metagenome assembly JAABUN01 (sample SAMN10711877, study PRJNA513370) | rock metagenome | isolation source: Antarctica rocks | place: Antarctica: Victoria Land, Siegfried Peak sud | reverse complement strand
CCTCTTTTGGACCGCTACGTCTGATCGTCCGCTGCGTACGCCGCCTCGTGGTTCCAGACGCAGGTGAGCGGCACCCCGGCCTGAGGGTGTCCGTCGTCAGCGGAAGCGGTCACCCGGGGTCGGGTCGCGAGGCACGGACCAATGGGCCTTCCAGGCCGCCCTCGCGTCAGCGGCACTCCCGCCCGGGTTCGCCTCGTGCCAAGCGCGCAGGAACCGGTTGAGCTCGAACTGCGGGGCGATCTCGCGCCGCGGCGCACCTCGGGTCGCGTGCCAGTGCGCGACGGCCTCTCCGAGGGTGCGGCCGGCTCCTTGCTCCACGAACTCCCGCATGGCCCCGTCGAACCGGAAGCCCGGCCCGACCTGCTCCGCGAAGAAGGCCCGGAGCTGCTGGCTCGAGCGCTGGCCTGCCGGGATCACCGTGTCCCGGGACAGCGGCGGGGCCAGGGGACCCGGTTTGCGGGGCTGTGCTGGGCGGGGGCTAGGCGCCGGGCCCTGTTCGCCGTCGAGCGCTGCGCAGAGCCGAGCGGCCAGGTCCTGCTTGCCACCGCTCGGGCTCACCTCGAGCAGGCGGGCGAGCTCCACCAGCTCGCTCTTCCGCCAGTACCAGCGCCGGAGGTGGACGCCGCTGCGCACTTCGGCGATCGGCGGACGGACCTCGGCCACGCGCCGCTCAGCGGGTGTCGGTGGGCGTGGCGCGAACGGCGAAGTGAGCTCCCGGAGAGCCGATCGTCAGCATCACGAGGGTGAACCACCAGGACCAGCGCAGGCGAGCCAGGTTGGCGAGGACGAGGAAGACCAGCGCGACGAACAGCGCCCCGTGCAGTGGTCCGAGCACCGGCACGAGGTCGGGACCGGTGGTCCGCTTGAGCACCGAGCCGAGCAGCAGGACGGCGAAGGACAGGGTCTCGAGCAGGGCGACGAGGCGCAGCGCCTGCATCACGAGTCAGGGCTCGCAGCGCTCGCGGCCGTCACGGCAGCGACCAGCTCGTCGGCGGCGGCGTAGGGGTCGAGCTCGCCGGCGACGACTCGCGCGGCCAGCGCGTCGAGGGTCTCGCTCCCGCCGAGGTCCCCGAGCCGGTCACGCAGAACCGTGAGGGCGATCGCCTCGACCTCACCGCCGGCCCGCTTGCGGCGACGGGTCTCGAGCTGGCCGTTGCCGGCGAGCCACTCGCCGTGCCGCTCGATCTCCGTCACCACCTCGTCGGCGCCCTCGCCCTTGGCGGCGATCGTCTTCACGATCGGCACCCGCCAGCCGTCGTCCGTGCGACGGTCCCCCAGGGACAGCATGTAGCGCAGATCGCGCACCACCGTGTCGGCGCCGTCCCGGTCGGCCTTGTTGACCACGAACACGTCTGCCACCTCGAGGATCCCGGCCTTGGCCGCCTGGATGCCGTCACCCATGCCCGGCGCCAGCAGCACCAGGGTCGTGTCAGCGAGCGAGGCGATCTCGACCTCGGCCTGACCCACGCCGACCGTCTCGATCAGGACGACATCGCAACCGGCCGCCGACAGCACGCGTAGGGCCTGGGGCGTCGCCCACGACAGCCCCCCGAGGTGGCCGCGCGAGGCCATCGACCGGATGAAGACGCCGTCGTCGGTGGCGTGGTCCTGCATGCGGACCCGGTCGCCGAGCAGGGCTCCCCCGGAGAAGGGCGAGCTCGGGTCGATGGCGAGGACCCCGACCCGCATGCCGCGCCTGCGGTAGGCCGCGACGAGGGCGTTCGTCGACGTCGACTTGCCCACGCCCGGTGACCCGGTGAGTCCGATGACCCGGGCGTGCCCGGCCAGGGGCGCCAGCAGGGCCATGACCTCGCGGAGGGCGGGACTGGCGTCCTCGACCAGGCTGATCAGACGGGCCACCGCGCGAGCACGGTGCGCCGGGTCGCCGCCGCTCGCCTGCTCGACCAGCAGCGGTACGTCGAGGACGCGCCGCGACCGGGCCGTGGTCATGGTGCGACCCGGGGAGATCGAGGCACTCAGACGTGGAAGATCAGGGCGTCACCCTGACCGCCGCCGCCGCACAGGGCCGCCGCGCCGGCGCCGCCACCACGACGCTTGAGCTCGTGGATGACGGTGAGCGCCAGGCGGGCACCCGAGGCACCGATCGGGTGGCCGAGGGCGATAGCGCCACCGTTCGGGTTGAAGACGTCGTTGCCGAGACCCAGGTCTTTCTGCGAGGCAAGGCCCACGGCGGCGAACGCCTCGTTGACCTCGATCGCCCGCAGGTCCTCGAGCGAGACGTCGCTCTTGGCCAGCGCGGCCCGGATCGCGTTGGCCGGCTGGAGCTGCAGGCTGTTGTCCGGACCCGCGACGACGCCGTGCGCGCCGATCTCGGCCAGGATCCGGTCGGTGACACCGAGCTGCTCGGCCTTCGCGCGCGTCATCACGACGACGGCGGCGGCACCGTCGGAGATCTGCGAGGCGTTGCCGGCCGTGATCGTGCCGTCCTTGCGAAAGGCCGGCTTCAGCTTGCCCAGGGACTCGCCGGTGGTGCCGGGGCGTACGCCCTCGTCCTCGCTGAAGACCACCGGGTCGCCCTTGCGCTGCGGGATGGAGACCGGGACGATCTCGTCCGCGAAGCGGCCCTCCTTGATCGCGGCAGCGGCCAGCTCGTGGCTCTTCGCGGCGTACTCGTCCTGCTCCTCGCGGGAGAAGCCATAGGCGTCGTTGTACTTCTCGGTCGCCTCGCCCATCGCCATCTTGTCGAAGGCGTCGAACAGGCCGTCGTGGAACGTCGCGTCGACGATCTCGGCGTTGCCGTAGCGGTAGCCGCCGCGAGCCTTGGGGAGCAGGTACGGCGCCTGCGTCATCGACTCCATGCCACCGGCGACCACGACCTCGAACTCACCGGCCCGGATGAGCTGGTCGGCCATCGCGATCGCACCGAGGCCGGACAGGCACACCTTGTTGATCGTGATCGACGGGACGCTCATCGGGATGCCGCCCTTGACCGCCGCCTGACGCGCGGTCATCTGGCCCTGCCCCGCCTGGAGCACCTGGCCCATGATCACGTAGTCGACGACGTCGCCGGCGATCCCGGCCCGCTCGAGCGCTGCGGCGATCGCGAAACCGCCGAGGTCCATGGCGGTGAAGTCCTTCAACCCCCCGGAGAGCTTGCCGATGGGCGTGCGCGCTCCGGCGACGAGGACGGTGCGGTCTGCGGCCACGGTGGACTCCTGGGGGTCGGCTGGCTGGAACTGCTGGCTGGAACTGCTGCGACGATGTCCCTGGAACGTTATCCGAGCAACCACCCCCTCTTCCCAGGAGCCTCCGTGCCGGTGCCCCCGACCCCCGTGCCCCCGTCCCACGTCTTGGGCATCGACCACGTCGGCATCGCCGTCGCTGACCTCGACGCTGCCATCGAGATGTACGAGAAGAGCTTCGGCATGCGGTGCGTGCACACCGAGGTCAACGAGGAGCAGGGCGTGCGCGAGGCGATGCTCGAGGTGGGCACCTCCGGCACCTACCTGCAGCTGCTCGCACCCCTGTCGCCGGACAGCACGATCGGCCGGTTCCTGGACAAGAACGGGCCCGGCATCCAGCAGATGGCCTACCGGGTCAGCTCGATCGACGAGGTCAGCTCCCACCTGCGCAGCCAGGGCCTGCGGCTGCTGTACGACGAGCCCAAGAAGGGCACGGCCGGCAGCCGGGTCAACTTCGTGCACCCCAAGAGCTCTGGCGGCGTCCTCGTGGAGCTGGTCGAGCCCGGCCCGGACGGCATGGGTACGCACTGAGCCCGACAGACCCCCACCCGGGCCAGTGCTCGGCTGGGTGAACCCCCGCTCGGGCCGACCCTGTCCAGAGCCGCCGGGGGCCCTCGGTAGGTTCGTGCGCGCCAGCACCAACCCGCACGAGCCCGGGAGCGACCTTGAAGGACATCCTCGACGCCGTCCAGAGCGGCGACCCCGCGGCCCTCACGGGCGCGAAGGTCCCCGAGAGCTACCGGGGCGTCGTGGTTCGCAAGGACGAGCAGGGGATGTTCGAGGGCCTGGCCTCGCGCGACAAGGACCCGCGCAAGAGCCTGCACCTGGACGAGGTCCCGACCCCCGAGCTCGGCCCCGGTGAGGCGATCGTGGCCGTCATGGCCTCGTCGGTGAACTTCAACACCGTGTGGACGTCGATCTTCGAGCCGGTCTCGACCTTCGGCTTCCTCGAGCGCTACGGCCGGCTCTCAGAGCTCACCAAGCGCCACGACCTGCCCCACCACGTCGTCGGCTCCGACCTGTCGGGTGTCGTCCTGGCCGTCGGTCCGGGCGTGACCAAGTGGAAGGCCGGCGACAAGGTCGTCGCGCACTGCCTGTCCGTCGAGCTCGAGGACCCCCAGGGGCACGACGACACGATGATGGACCCCCAGCAGCGCATCTGGGGCTTCGAGACCAACTTCGGCGGGCTGGCCGAGCTGGCTCTGGTCAAGTCCAACCAGCTGATGCCCAAGCCGGCCCACCTCACCTGGGAGGAGGCCGCAGCGCCCGGCCTGGTCAACTCCACGGCCTACCGCCAGCTCGTCAGCAAGAACGGCGCCGCCATGAAGCAGGGCGACACGGTCCTCGTGTGGGGGGCCAGCGGCGGCCTCGGCTCCTACGCGACGCAGTACGCCCTCAACGGCGGCGCGATCCCGATCTGCGTCGTCAGCAGCCCCGAGAAGGCCGAGATCGTCCGTCGCATGGGCGCGGAGCTGGTCATCGACCGCAGCGCCGAGGGCTACAAGTTCTGGAAGGACGAGCACGAGCAGGACCCGAAGGAGTGGCAGCGCTTCGGCAAGCGCATCCGCGAGCTGACCGGCGGCGAGGACATCGACATCGTCTTCGAGCACCCCGGGCGGGAGACCTTCGGCGCCTCGGTCTACGTGACCAAGAAGGGCGGCATCATCACCACCTGCGCGTCGACCACCGGCTACATGCACCAGTACGACAACCGCTACTTCTGGATGAACCTCAAGCGCATCATCGGCTCCCACTTCGCGAACTACCGGGAGAGCTGGGAGGCCAACCGGCTGATCAGCAAGGGGTTGATCCACCCGACGCTGTCCAAGACGTACGCGCTCGACCAGACTGGGCAGGCGGCGTACGACGTGCACAAGAACCTGCACCAGGGCAAGATCGGAGTGCTCTGCCTCGCGCCCGAGGAGGGCCTCGGGGTCGAGGAGTCCGCCCAGGAGTTCCGAGCCACCCACCTGCAGGCGATCAACCGCTTTCGGGACGTCTGAGGGCGTTCGAGGTGACCTCGTCCACACCGCTTGCTCTTCGGGGGTGGCGGTCCCGACGGCGGGGCCCTGCGGGTGGTATCACAGGCTCCATGGACGACACAGGGCGAGGCAACGGAAACAACGACGACATGGTCGCCCTCGACGGTGATCGGAACGAGGGCTTCGCGGTCGTCAAGCGCGGCGGCTACGACCAGGCCGACGTCGACGACTACCTCAAGCGAGTCGACGCCGCACTCGACGAGGCCGACCTGCGCCACGCCGAGGACGGGGAACGACTCAGCGCCCTGCAGGCCGAGGTCGCGCGGGTGCAGCAGCGCCTGACGGAGGCCGAGCGTCGGGCCTCCGGTCAACCCGAGCCGGCGTCGACGGTCGGTGGCCGTCTGGCTCAGATGCTCAAGCTGGCTGAGGAGGAAGCCGCCGAGCTCCGCGAGCGGGCCTCCGCGCAGGCGCAGCAGCTCGTGACGACGGCGAAGGCGCAGGCGGCCAAGGAGAGCGAGGACCTGCTCACCGACATCCAGCGGCGCGAACGAGAGCTCGTCAAGGCCGGCGAGGCCGCAGAGGTGACGACGGTCCAGGCCCAGCGCGACGCCGAGGTCGTTCGTGCGCAGGCCAAGCGGGAGGGCGAGAACGCGCTCGCCATCGCCAAGCGCGAAGCCGATGCCGCTCGCGTCGCCGCCCGCCGTGACGCCGAGAAGGAGCTCGAGCAGGCCAGGCAGGACGTGCAGGCCATGCACGAGCAGGCGCGTCGCGACGCCGCCGCGAACGCCGTCGAGGCGCGAGGCGAGCTCGAGCAGCTCTCGCGCCAGCGCGACGCCATCCGTGCCCAGCTGCAGCAGCTGAACGACGCAGTCGCCGCGGCCATGGCTCCCCTCACGGCCAGCCGCGCGGCGACCCAGGTCGAGACGGGCGCCAGGCAGAGCCCGCAGGCCGGCTCCCACCGGCTCTGACGTCGGTGCGCGACCCCGGGACGGGTGACCGGCCCACCGTTCGTTCCGTCGACGACGTCGCCGGTGCAGGAACCGGCGGCCGGAGCGACGAACGGGCCGGCGGACGGGTCGACGAGCGCGTTGCCGAGGTCGTCGAAGAGCAGGTCGACGAGCGGCTGGGCGAGGCCGTCGAGGGCCGGGTCGACGAGGCGGTCGACGAGGCGGTCGACGAGGCGGTCAAGGAGGCGGTCAAGGAGCGCACCGAGGACGTGCTCGACCGGGCCGGCGATGCCGCCGAGCGGGCCGAGCAGGCACGCGCCGGCGCCTCCGACGCACGGGCCGGGGCCGAGCAGGCCGAGGCCAGCGCCGTCGGCGTCGTCAAGCTCGTGGTGCCGGAGGACGACCCGGTGCTCGACACCGCGGCGCGTCGCATCGAGGCGAAGGTCGACCCGGACAACCCCTACGGCGTGCCCGGCCGGCCGATGTCGTCCCGCTCACCGTTCCGCGTCGCGTTCACCGCAGCCCTGGGGGTCGCCCTCGCGTACGGGCTGGTGCAGGCTCTGATCGCGGTCCGGTCCATCCTGATCCTGCTGCTTGCCGCGGCCTTCCTCGCGATCGGCCTGAACCCGGCCGTCGAGTGGCTGGAGCGGCGCAAGATCAAGCGCGGGCGTGCCGTCGGCATCGTGCTGCTCGCGGTCCTTCTGTTCTTCGTCGGCTTCGGCTTCGCCGTCGTTCCGCCGATCATCCAGCAGGCACAGGACTTCGGCACCGATCTCCCCCGCTACGTCCAGGAGCTGCAGGACAACGAGCGCGTCGCCCAGCTCGACGAGCGCTTCGGCCTGCTCGACAAGGTCCAGGCCATGGTCGACGACCCGGGGCGGATCGGAGTCAGCGCCGCCGGCGGCGTGCTGGGTGTGAGCAAGGTGGTCTTCGGGGCCTTCTTCAGCGTGCTGACGCTGCTGATCCTGACGCTCTACTTCCTGTCGAGCCTGCCCTCGATCAAGGCCAACGCCTACCGCCTCGTCCCGCGCAGCCGTCGGGCGAGGGTGGGCCTGCTGTCAGACGAGATCCTCTCCCGGGTCGGCGGCTACGTGGCCGGCGCCGCCGGCATCGCCAGCCTCGCCGGGGTGACCACCTTCATCCTGCTGCTGGTCCTCGGCGTGAGCTATCCGCTGGCGCTGGCGATGCTGGTCGCGGTGACCGGCCTGATCCCGCTGGTGGGCGCCACCATCGGCGCTGCCGTCGTGACCCTCGTCGCCCTGTTCACCTCGGTGAAGGTCGGCATCATCTGCGCGGTCTACTACCTGATCTACCAGCAGGTCGAGAACTACGTGCTCTACCCCCGCATCATGCAGCGCTCGGTCGACGTGTCCCCGGCCGCCACGGTGGTCGCCGTCCTCATCGGCGGCTCGCTGCTCGGGGTACTCGGCGCCCTGCTCGCCATCCCGATGGCGGCGGCGGTCCAGCTGGTGCTCAAGGAGGTCATCTCGCCCCGCCAGGACCACTCGTGACGAGGGCTCAGGCCTGAGCTGCCTCGTCGTACGACGTGGGCAGCGGGTGGGCCGGCAGCGCGACGCGGCGCACCACCTCGTCGAGCACGCGCTCGGTGAAGCCGACGAACAGGTGTTTGGCTCCCTCGACGGCAACCACCTCGGCCTGCGGGACCTCGGCGAAGCGCTCGCGAGCCTGCGCGGGCCGCAGGAAGTCGTCCAGCTCGGGCACGACGGCGGTGAGCGGCTTGCCCGACTCTGCCCACGCGGTCAAGTGCTCCGGCTTCGAGAAGCGCAGCGGCGGGCTGATCAGAACGGCTCCGACGATCGACGGGTCGCAGCCGTACATCAGGGCGAGGTCCGTGCCGAACGACCAGCCGAGCAGCCAGATCTCCGGCAGGTCCTCGGCCTCGCACAGGTCGAGCGCCGCTGCGACGTCGTACTTCTCGCCCCGTGCCTCGTCGAAGGCGCCTTGGCTGGTGCCCCGCGGGCTGCTCGTCCCCCTGGTGTTGAACCGGAGGACGGCGAGGTCGGCCAGGGCGGGCAGCCGCCACGCCGCCTTCTTGAGCAGGTGGCTGTCCATGAAGCCGCCCTGCGTGGGCAGCGGGTGCAAGCACACCAGAGTCGCCACGGGGTCGCGCTCAGCCGGCCGGGCGAGCTCGCCGACCAGCTCCAGGCCGTCGGCCGTGTGGAGCAGGACGTCGTCTCGTCGCGCGGGGAGCACTGTGTTCTGTCGGATCTCGAGCACGATCGGAGAGCCTACGGGCGAGCCAGCACCCGAGCAGAGCGCGAGCGCTTGTCGGCGTACATCGCCGTGTCGGCCCTGGCGAGGAGCTGGTCCAGGGGCTCGGCGGCCCCTCTCGCAACGGCACCCCCGACGCTCGACCCCCGCGCCGCGTCACGCAGCGCGCGCCGGCACCGACCGGCCAGCTCATCGGCGTCCAGGTTCGCGCCGGAGAGCAGGACGACGAACTCGTCACCGCCGATCCGGGCCACCACGTCGGCATCACGGAAGTCCTCGTCGAGACGCCGGGCGACGGTGCGCAGCAGGTCGTCCCCGGCCTGGTGGCCCTGGAGGTCGTTGACCGTCTTGAAGCCGTCGATGTCGATGAACAGCACCCCCACGTCGTGGCCGATGCGCTGCGCCTCCATCACCGCCCTGGCGCTGAGCAGCTCGAGTCCGGACCGGTTGGCAAGGCCAGTGAGCCCGTCCTGGTGCGCCGTCTGACGGAGTCGGGCGTGCAGCGAGTCGATCAGATCCTCGCGACGTCTGCGGCCGACGTGCACCACGACCCCGAGCACCGTCGCTGCCGACAGCACGAGCGCACCGTTCCACCACAGGAGGTCCTGCGAGGTCACCAGCTTCCAGAGCACCGGTGTCCAGCAGATGGCGAACGCACCGGCCAACCAGCGGGGGTGCGACACCCGAGCCGCGATGCCCGACACGACGATGAGCAGGAACTGGATCTGGAACGGGTCGTCGGTGAGCACGACGTGCGCGGCGGCCACGGTCGAAAAGACGACGGAGTTGAGACCGACCAGGTGGGGTGCGGCCCGCAGGCTCGGGGGGCGCAGCCAGGCCCGGACGGCGAGCGCGATGAGCACCGTGGCGGCAACGGCCAACAGGGGGGCAGACCGGCCCAGCCGGGAGTCGGGCCAGAGGACTGAGGCCGCCGTCAGAGCCGCCGCGAGCCCCGCGAACGAGGTCGTCGACACGGTCACGAAGCCGGCCGCCTCCTGCTGGGCGATCGGCGCCGCGCCGTCGTCGAACTCGCCGGCGAGCCTGCTCTGCCGCCTGGCGAAGCGGTCCTCACCGGGCGCGCCCGGATCGCCGGTTGCGGGGTGGGCAGGAGAAGGCGAGTCGCGCACCACTGCCTCCCGGACGGCTCTGGACGGAGCCCAACGCGATCTTCGGCAGGAAGGCGTCCCGGGTGAAGCCCTCAGCCGTAGCGCGGCGCGTTCTTGCTGCGATGCACCTTGACCCCGCGGCGTCCGCGGGCCGCCCAGCAGGCGGTGTGCCAGTGCCTGCGGTCGTCCGGGTTGCCTTCCGGCCAGACGACGAGATGGGGGCTGGAGGCGGAGAGCTCCTGGTCGCAGCCCGGACAGCGGTAGGGACGGGCGCTCCCGGTGCCGGCCACCGACCGGACGACGTGACCGTCCTCGAGCCGCTCTCCCGCCGGGACCCGCGGGCCCGCGCCCTCGTCGTCGCGCTTCAACGCCTCCAGCGCCGCCGCACGCATCGCCGAGCGGCGCGAGCCGCTGGCCACTAGCGCCGGCTGTAGTCGCGGAAGCCGCGACCGGTCTTGCGACCGAGGTAACCGGCCCGGACCAGGTGCTCGAGCATCGGGGCGGGAACGTCCCCGGGCTCGCGGAACTCCTCGAACAGGGTGCGCTGGATGGCGAGTGTCACGTCGAGACCGACGACGTCCATCAGCGCGAACGGACCCATCGGGTGGCCGCAGCCCTTGGTCATGGCGAAGTCGATGTCGTCGATGGTCGCGTAGTGCGCCTCGAGCATCTTGACGGCGTCGTTGAGGTAGGGGAAGAGCAGGGCGTTGACGATGAACCCGGCGCGGTCCCCGCACAGGACCGGGTGCTTCTTGGTCTGCTGGCAGACCTCGAGCACGGTCGCGACGACGTCGTCCGCCGTCGTGACCGTGGGGACGACCTCGACGAGCTTCATCATCGTCGCCGGGTTGAACCAGTGCATGCCCACGACGTCAGCCGGACGGGACGTCGCCTGAGCGCACTCGATCACCGGCAGCGACGACGTGGTGGTAGCGAGCACCGCGCCGGGCTTGAGGATCTCATCGAGCGCGGAGAACAGCGCCTTCTTGATGGCGAGGTCCTCGACGACGGCCTCGATGACGAGGTCGCAGTCGGCCAGGTCATCGAGCGACGTCGTGCCGGTGATCCGGTCGAGGGTGGCCGACCGGTCGTCCTCCGACAGCTTCCCGCGCTGCAGGGCCTTGTCGAGCGAGCCCTCGATCTTCTTCTGCACCGCCGCGACCTTGTCGTCGCCCCGAGCTCGGAAGACCACGTCGTAGCCGCTCTCGGCGCAGACCTCGACGATGCCGCTGGCCATCGTGCCGGTGCCGATGACCCCGATGCGCTGGACCGGTCGCGGCGACGCCGCAGGGGCGGTCGGCGTCGAGTCGTCGGCGACGACCTCGGGCGAGTCGGGCGCCGCGTAGGTGTAGAGCCCTCTGCCGGTCTTGCGGCCCAGTAGTCCGGCGGAGACGTACTGCTTGAGCAGCGGTGCCGGAGCATGCCGGTGGTCGCGCGACTGCGCGTACATCGTCTCGAGGATCTCGTAGGCCGAGTCGAGGCCGATGAGGTCGAGCAGGGCGAGCGGACCCATCGGGTGGCCCGTGCCGAAGCGCATCGCCGCATCGATGTCCTCGCGCGAGGCGTACTTGCTCTCGTACATGCGCAGGGCGTTGTTGAGGTAGCCGAACAGCAGGGCGTTGGCGATGAAGCCGGCGCGGTCACCAGCGGTCGCGCCGGTCTTGCCGACCCGCTCGACGAGCCCCTGGACGTCCTCGACCACCGAGGGGTCGGTGACCACGGTCCGGACCACCTCCACCAGGCCCATGACCGGCGCCGGGTTAAACCAGTGGAGCCCGACGACCTTGCTGGGCCGGTTGGTGCCGGTCGCGAGCTCGGTCACGGACAGGGCCGAGGTGTTGGTCGCGAGCACCGCGTCAGCCGGCAGGAGCGCGTCAAGCCGGGCGAACAGCTCCGACTTGAGCTCCATGCGCTCGGGGATCGCTTCGATGACGAGCTCGCAGTCGGCGAGCGCGTTCAGGTCGGTGCCCGTGGCGATGCGGCCGAGCAGCGTCTCGGCCTCCTCAGTGGTCAGCTTCCCCTTGCCGACGGCGCGCTGGGTGGACCGCTCGAGGTGACCGCGGGCGCGCTCGACCCCCTCGTCGTCGTGCTCCACCCCGACCACCTCGAGCCCGGACCGCGCGAGGACCTCGGCGATGCCGGCTCCCATCGTGCCCAGTCCGACGACGCCGATCTTCGAGAACTCGCGCACCACTGTGGATCTCCCTGTCCTGGAACAGCCCGGAGGGGGCATGAACGCCCTAGTATCCCTGGTCAGAACAGCGTCGGTGTCCCGGCCTCCATGCCGCGCAGCTCGTCGTAGTCCAGCTGGACGCAGGAGATGCCGCGATCAGCTGCCAGCACCCGCGCCTGGGGCTTGAAGCTCTGGGCCGCGAGCACCCCCCGTACCGGCCCGAGGACCGTGGAGAGCCGCTGCAGGTAGCGGGTGAGCTGCTCCACCCCGTCGATCTCCGCATGGCGCTTGATCTCGACGGCGACGTGAGCCCCCGAGTCGTCGCGGCACAGCAGGTCGACCGGTCCGATGTCGGTGGGGTACTCGCGGCGTACGAGCGTCCAGCCGGCGCCCAGGACCTCGCAGCGGTCCGCGAGCAGCTCCTGCAGGTGCTTCTCCACACCGTCCTTCACCAGGCCGGGGTCTCGGCCCAGGTCGTGCGAGACGTCGGACAGCACCTCCTCGACGCTGATCACGAGCTGCTCGCCGCCCTTGTTCGTCACGACCCAGGTGCCGTCGGACACCACGGTGGTGCAGGGCGGGCTCATCCACATCAGCGGCTTGTAGGCCCGGTCGTCGGCGTGGATCGACACCGAGCCGTCCGCCTTCACCAGCAGCAGCCGGGTCGCAGAGGGCAGGTGGGCGGTCAGCCGACCGACGTAGTCGACCGAGCAGATCGCGATCACGAGGCGCACGGCGCGAAGCGTAGACGGCAAGAACGGGGCTCCCCTTCAGCCAAGGTTCACCGGACGCACCCTCCGCAGTCCACCTCCGGACGCCATGCGTCCTCGACCGTGGACGCCGTGAGAGTCGCCGTGGTGACAGAGTCCTTCCTCCCCCAGGTCAACGGAGTCACGAACAGCGTCCTGCGCATCTGCGAGCAGATGCAGGCGCGAGGCCACGAGGTCATGGTCGTGGCCCCGGGCGCGGGGCCGGCCAGCTACGCGGGTGCTCGGGTCGTCCGCGCCCCGTCGGTGTCCATGCCGTGCTACGCCGACTTCCAGCTGGCCCGCCCCTGGCCGCAGCTCACGGCCACGCTGCGGTCCTTCCGTCCCGACGTCGTCCACCTCGCGTCCCCAGCGGTGCTCGGGGCGCAGGCCGCCTTCGCGGCGCGCCGGCTCGACCTGCCCCTGGTGGCCGTCTACCAGACCGACCTCGCCGGGTTCGCCCGGCGCTACGGCCTCGCGGGCCTCGAGCGGGGCCTGTGGCGCTGGCTGCGCACCGTGCACGGCCTGGCCGGGCGCACGCTCGCCCCGAGCCGGGCCGCGGTGGAGCAGCTGCGCGAGCACGGCGTCGACCGCGTGGCGCAGTGGGCCCGGGGCGTCGACCTCCAGCGCTTCGACCCGGCTCGTCGAGACGCGCAGCTGCACTCGAGCCTCGGCAGGGGTCGCGGGCCGGCGGACCGCGACCTGGTCGTGGGCTACGTGGGGCGACTCGCCCACGAGAAGCAGGTCTCGCTGCTGAGCTCGCTGCAGGGTCTGCCCGGTGTGCGCCTGGTCGTCGTGGGAGACGGCCCGCAGCGGCGGCAGCTCGAGCAGCAGATCCCCGAGGCCCGCTTCCTGGGCCAGCTGGGCGGGACCGAGCTGGCCACGACCTTCGCCTCCATGGACGTCTTCGTCCACACGGGCGCGCACGAGACCTTCTGCCAGGCCGCGCAGGAGGCCTTGGCGAGCGGGTTGCCCGTGGTGGCACCCGCTGCGGGCGGGCTCCTCGACCTGGTGGAGCCCGAACGCACCGGACTGCTCTTCTCGCCCGGCTGCGGCGACGACCTGCGCAGGCAGGTGGCACGCCTGGTCGCGGATCCGGAGGCCCGTACGGCCATGGGTCTCGCCGCTCGGCGGTCGGTCGCCGGGCGGGGGTGGGACGTCCTCGCCGACCAGCTGCTCCAGCACTACGACGAGGTGCGTGCGGCATGACCCTGGTGGCGCAGACCGCGAACTTCGTGACGCCGACGTCGGGTGGACTTCGTACGACCCTCAACGCCCTCGCCTCCGGCTACGCCGCAGCGGGGCACGACGTCGTGCAGGTCCTGCCCGGCCCCCGGGACGAGACGATCGACACGGCCTGGGGCCGTGTCGTGAGCGTCCGCTCGCCCGAGGTCCCGGGCACCGGCTACCGCATGGTCCTTCGGCCTAGGCAGGTCAGCGACGTGCTCGAGCGGCTGGGCCCTGACCGCCTCGAGGTCCACGACCGCACCACGCTGCGCTGCCTCGGCGCCTGGGCGCAGGCGCGCGGCGTCCCCTCGCTCGTGGTGAGTCACGAGCGGCTCGACCGGCTGCTGACCCAGTGGCTCTCACCCCGGCTCCCCTGCGAGCGCCTTGCCGACCGATCGAACACCTCCTTGGCAGCGAGCTTCGACCGGGTCGTGTGCACGACAGCGTGGGCCGCGCAGGAGTTCCTGCGCGTGGGGGCCCGGAACCTGGTCCGGGTGCCGCTCGGTGTGGACCTCGATCGCTTCCACCCGCAAGACCCCCCGGCCGGGGCCGGGGACCCGGACGAGCTCGTCCTGCTGCTGGCCAGTCGGTTGTCCAAGGAGAAGCGCCCCGAGCTGGCGATCGACACCCTCGCGGAGCTCCGACGACGCGGGCTCCGGGTCCGTCTCGTGGTGGCGGGGGACGGCCCGATGCGCGCCGGCCTGAAGCGCCGCGCGTCGGGCCTCCCGGTCACCTTCCTCGGCTTCGTCCGGGACCGCGACCAGGTGGCGCGGCTGCTCGCCGGGAGTGACGTCGTCCTCGCCCCCGGACCGATCGAGACCTTCGGCCTCGCAGCACTCGAGGCACTCGCCTGCGGCACGCCCGTCGTGGCGAACGCGCTATCGGCCCTGCGGGAGGTGCTCGGCGCGAGCGGGGAGGCCGTCGGGGGGACCCCTCGGTCGTTCGCCGACGCGGTCGAACGCGTGCTGTCCCGGCCCTCGGACGAGCGCCGCCGCGTCGCGCGCGGACGGGCCGAGCAGTTCCCGTGGAGTGCGACCATCGACGGTTTCCTCGGCACCCACGGGCTCGACACCCACGGGCTCGACACCCACGGGCGGCCCCCGCGAGACGTCGCGGCCGCCTGAGGTGGAGCTGGTCTCGCTCGGCGACTCGTTCAGCTGCGGCGAGGGGGTCGGCTTGCGCGTCGACCTGCCCCAGACGTGGGTGGGGCTGCTGGCAGCCGCTCTGCCGGACTGCCGCTGGACGCCCCTCGCGGTCGCCGGGGCGACCGTCGGGGACGTGCGCCACGGACAGCTGCCTGCTGCACTCGCGCGGCGGCCGGACCTCGCGACCCTGCTCGTCGGGCTCAACGACGTCGTACGAGCCGGTTTCGACCCGGCGGCTGTGACCGTGGAGCTGCACGAGGTCGTCGATGCTCTCCTGGCCTCGGGCTGCCCCGTGCTCCTGGTCCGCCTGCACGATCCAGGAGTGATGCTCCCCCTGCCTCCGTTGCTGACTGCAGGCCTGCGCCGAGGGCTGGCAGCACGGGTCGGTGTGCTGCAGTCCGCCGTCGACGTCCTCGCCGGACGAGCCGGGGTCCACGTCCTGGACCTGGCTGACGTGCCCGGCCTCGCGGCCTCCGCGGCCTGGGCCCCGGACCGGATCCATCCTTCTTCAGCCGGTCACCGCGCCATCTCCGTCGACGCCTGCGCCGCGTTGCGCCGCGCGGGGATCGACGTGGCGCCGCTCGGCCCGGAGGAGGCGGCCGGCGCCGGACCGAGCGCGCTCGCGCAGGTGCGGTGGCTGGTGGGGCACGGGCTCCCCTGGACCGCGTCGCACCTGCGATCGGTGGCCCTGCCGCTGCTCGCCGTCGCGACCGGACTCAGTCGCCGGTCGGGAGCGCCAGCCGGTCCGCGTGCCCGTGCCCGGCAGGGCCAGCCGCCTGCTTCGACGGCAGACCGCGGGCCGGCAGCCACAGCCCTGTCGCCGCGTGGCCGGCGTCGACCAGCTCCTGCGTCCTGCTGAGATCGCGGGGACCTGAAGGCAGGTCGCGCAGCACCCCGGCGACGAACGCGTCGGCCACGTGCGGGACGACGTGGACCCGCGGGTCGGCCAGCCCCGCGGCGGTGCTGGCGGTGTTGGCGACAGCCCGCGCGACGGTGAACGCGCGCAGCACCACGTCGAGGACCCCGCGCCCGGACTCGGTCGGCGCGACGTAGCGGCGCTCCTGAGGGGTCAGCCCGCACGCGTCCTCGAGCTCGGAGCCGGGGACGCCGGCCAGGCCGGCGCAGCCGCCCGCAAGCCCCGTCACGGGGGCCAGCCCGCAGTCGAGCACGACGACGGAGTCGTCAGGACCGGCGGCGTCCAGCGCCGCCTGGAGGGGGACCCCGCACACGACGCCTCCGTCGACGTGCTGGTGCCCGTCAGGCAGTCGTACGGGGGAGAACAGCCCGGGCAGCGAGCAGCTCGCGACCAGAACGTCCTCGACCGGGCCGCGGTCGTGGTGCCGGGCGACCCCGCAGTCGAGGCAGGTCGTCGTGACCGACAGCGGCAGCGCGAGCTCGGAGATGTCGTGTGCGCGCACCTGCTCGCCGATCAGTCGGCGCAGTGGGCGCTCGTCGAACAGCGCGTCAGCGCGGGTCGTGGCCGCTGCTGCGAGACCCCGCGCCCGGGACCACAGGGACGGCGAGAGGACGCTGTGCGTACGGGTGTCGGCCCACCAGCTGGCCAGCTCGCGGGTCCGAGGCAGTCCGGGGTCGGAGGCGAGGAACGCGGCGTTGAGCGCCCCGGCCGAGCAACCGAACAGGGCGTCGGGCAGGACCCCGTGCTCGGCCAGGGCGAGCAGGGCCCCCGCCTGGTAGGCGCCCAGGGCGCCACCGCCCCCGAGGACCATGAGCGTGCGAGCCACGTGAGACCTCCCCCCGTGCGTGTCGATGCCGTCTCAGGTGCGGCGGGACCGTCCCGTGATCGTCCAGTGTGGCTTACGACCTCAGCCCGCGCAGTCGTTGTCCCCGCAGAACGCCGACAACGGGCGGGAAGTGCCGGCCGTCCGTAGCGTGGCGCAGGTGCTCCAGCCACTCTCAGAGACGCCGCCCGCCGACGTGCGACGACCCGTCTTCTCCCAGCGCTGGCACGACCTGACGATGGTGCACTGGCCGGTCGACCCGGCCCTCGTGGCCCCCCTGCTGCCGGTGGGGACGACGCCGGACCTGCACGCGGGCACGACGTACGTCGGGCTCGTCCCCTTCGTGATGGGCAGCATCCGGGTGCTGGGCACCCCGCCGCTGCCCTGGCTGTCCGCCTTCCCCGAGACCAACGTCCGGCTCTACGCCGTGGACGAGCAGGGGCGGCGCGGGGTGGTGTTCCGCTCGCTCGAGGCGTCCAGACTGCTCCCGGTGCTCGTCGCGCGGGCGGCCTACCGACTGCCCTACTGCTGGGCCCGCATGGCGGTGCGGCACGGCTCCACCCCCCCGACGGTCTCCTACGAGACGTCTCGTCGCTTGCCGGGCCCCCGCCGGGCCGGCGGCGTCGTCCGGGTGACCGTGGGTCCACGGGTGGCCATCGACCCGCTGACGCTCTTCCTCACGGCCCGATGGGGACTGTTCTCGCGCTTCCCGGGCGGGCGCACGGCGTGGGCCCCCGTGGCGCACGAGCCGTGGCAGGTCCACTCAGCAGAGCTGGTGGACCTCCACGACGACCTCGTGATGGCGGCAGGGCTGCCCCAGCCGACCGGGGCGCCTTCGGTGCTCTGGTCTCCTGGCGTCACCGTGCGCGTCGGTCGCCCGACCCTGCTGCCGCGCGCCTGACAGCAGACGTGGAGCACCCGGCATGAGGGCACCAGGCGTGCGGGGCCGCCGAACGGGGCACGAGAGGTCCGTGATCATGGCCTTCCTGTCCTCGCGAGTGCGCACCTGGGTGCTGTTCGCGGTCCTGCTGCCCCTGTTCGGGCGGGTCCTCGAGAAGGTGGGCCTGCGGGTCGGTCCTCAGAACCCGCGCGCCGGCTCGGCGCTGACGACCGCGGGCGGCTGGGCCCGACGACCCACCGGTCGCATGCGGCGGCGCTCGCGCTATTGATCGCCGGCTGGGGCTGTGGCTGGGGCTGGGGCTGAGGCGCCCGCCGCGCCCTGTTCCGCCGATCATGGAGTTCTTGCTCGTTCGTCGCGCTCGGGGGCGAGCAAGAACTCCATGATCGCCGCGAGAAGGGTGAACTCGGGCCCTCTACGGCCCCACCCACGCCCCCCGGGGCGACGCTAGGGCTGGAGCGGGTCGAGACCGTTGGCCGCGCGGATGACCTCGACCACGGAGCGCATGATCTCGGTGAGCTCGAAGTCCTTGGGCGTGTAGACGGCGGCGACGCCCTGCGCGCGCAGCCGGGTGGCGTCCTGATCGGGGATGATCCCGCCGACCACGACCGGAACGTCACCGATGCCCGCTGCCTGCAGGCCGGCGAGCACGGAAGGCACGGCCTCCATGTGCGAGCCGGACAAGATGGACAGCCCGATCACGTGGACGTCCTCCTCGACGGCCGCGGCGACGATCTGTGCAGAGGTGAGCCGGATCCCCTGGTAGACGACCTCGAAGCCGCAGTCCCTTGCGCGGACGGCGATCTGCTCGGCGCCGTTGCTGTGGCCGTCGAGGCCCGGCTTGCCGACGAGGAAGCGCAGGCGTACGCCCATCTCTTGCCCGGTCTGCTTCACAGCGTGGCGGACGGCGCCGATCGCCTCGCCCGCCTCGCCGTGCGCGGACGCACCCGAAACGCCTGTGGGGGCGCGGTACTCGCCGAACACCTCGCGCAGCGCGCCGGCCCACTCGCCGGTCGTCACCCCGGCCTTGGCGCAGGTGACGGTGGCGGCCATGAGGTTGGCGTCCGTCTTGCAGGCGTCGCGGAGAGCGGCGAGAGCCTCGTCGACCGCCTCGGCGTCACGCCCCGCCCGCCACTGCCGGACCGCGTCGATCGCGTGCTGCTCGACGGCGTGGTCGACCGTCATGATCGCGCCGTCGATGTCGGCGAGCAACGGGTTCGGCTCGGTCGTCGTGAAGCGGTTGACGCCGACGACGACGTCCTCGCCGGCCTCGATGCGCCGGCGGCGCTCGGCGTGCGAGGCCACCAGCGCGCTCTTCATGTAGCCGGTCTCGACAGCCGCGACCGCGCCACCCATGGCCTGCACCCGGTCGACCTCGGCCCGCACCTGCTCGAGCAGCGCCGTGACCTTGCGCTCGACGACGACCGAACCCTCGAACAGGTCGTCGTACTCGAGCAGATCGGTCTCGAAGGCGAGCACCTGCTGAAAGCGCAGGGACCACTGCTGGTCCCACGGACGCGGGAGGCCGAGGGCCTCGTTCCACGCAGGCAGCTGCACCGCTCGGGCCCGGGCGTCCTTCGACAGGGTGACGCCGAGCATCTCGAGCACGATGCGCTGGACGTTGTTCTCCGGCTGCGCCTCGGTCAGGCCCAGTGAGTTGACCTGCACGCCGTAGCGGAACCGACGGTGCTTGGCGTCCTGCACCCCGTAGCGCTCGAGCAGCAGCTCGTCCCACAGCTGGGTGAAGGCGCGCATCTTGCACATCTCCTCGACGAAGCGCACGCCGGCGTTCACGAAGAACGAGATGCGCGCACAGACCTCGCCGAAGCGCTCCTCGGGCACCTGCCCGGCAGCCTTCACGGCGTCGAGCACGGCGATGGCGGTGCACAGCGCGTACGAGATCTCCTGCACAGGCGTCGCGCCGGCCTCCTGCAGGTGGTAGCTGCAGATGTTGATCGGGTTCCACTTGGGAACCTCGGTGACCGTGTAGGCCACCATGTCCGTGATCAGGCGCAGCGACGGCCCGGGCGGGAAGACGTAGGTCCCCCGGGAGAGGTACTCCTTGATGATGTCGTTCTGCGTCGTACCGGCCAGCTGCGACGGGTCCGCGCCCTGCTCCTCGGCGACGGCCTGGTAGAGCGCCAGCAGCCACATGGCCGTCGCATTGATGGTCATCGAGGTGTTCATCTCCGACAGCGGGATCCCGTCGAACAGCGCCCGCATGTCACCCAGGTGGGTCACCGGGACGCCGACCTTGCCGACCTCGCCCCGAGCCAGCTCGTCGTCCGGGTCGTAGCCGGTCTGCGTCGGCAGGTCGAAGGCCACCGACAGCCCGGTCTGCCCCTTGGACAGGTTGTTGCGGTAGAGCGCGTTGCTGTCCTTGGGCGTCGAGTGCCCGGCGTAGGTGCGCATCACCCAGGGCTTGTCGCGCGTCGGTCGGTCCACCGCAGCCGGTGCGGGGGGCCCTGCGTCAGCAGTCCCTTCTGAGACGGGCCCCTCGGCGGCGGGGACCTCGGAACCCATGGACTGCACCTGCTCGGTCATGAGCGGATCGTACGGCGAGGACCTCAGCGACCCGCCGCCAGGCGCAGCCCCCGGGCTCGAGGAACGGGGTGGCACCCGGCTGGAGCCCCGACGGCGGCGAGCCCCGCCCGGTCGCCGGCACCGAACTGCGACTCGCTGTTGGTGGTCTGCGGGTACATCACCTGCGTCGGGTCGAGGACGTGACCCAGACCGACAGCGTGGGCGAGCTCGTGCAGCAGGACCTCCCCGTCGGTGGTCCCGGCACCGAACCCCGACCCCAGGCGGTTGCTCGCATCGAGGACCACCTGGCCGCTCACCAGCGAAGGGCCGTCCCGGCCGGGAACGGCCACGGACAACGACAGGCCCTGGGCGCCAGACCCGATGCCGAGATCGGTGGCCTCCGGGGGGATCCAGCCGATCAGCAGGGGGGCCCAGCGCTCCCCGTAGCGGGCCGGCTGGTAGGGCTCCCGGCCGGCGGACGGCATCTCGTCCGTGTCGCCCTCGAAGACGAACTGCAGTCCACTCGCGGCGGTCAGCCGGGACAGCGCCTCTGCGAGGTCGGCCCGACCGGCATCCGGGATCCACCCCGGCTGGACGACGTAGCTGATCGAGGTGCACGGGTCCCAGCGGGCCGGCCGTCCCTGCTCGTCGACGTAGGTGGGACCCCAGCCCGCGGCAGCCTCAGCCGGCTCCCCGACCGCGAACACCTGACCGGTGGCGGCCGCCTGAGCGCGTTGGACGACGACGGTCAGCACGCTGCCTGCGACGACCAGAGCAGCGGTCACGACAGCCGCCACCGCCGGCCCGGCTCTGCGCGGCGGCGGGGTGACGTGGGGTGGTGGCCTCGGCGTCAGGACGACGGGGGACCAGTAGTCCGCCCCACCCTGGGAGCCGCAGCGGTCCGCGTCTGACCCGCTCTCCCCGCTCACGTCATGATCCTCGGCACGGGGGCCGGCGGACTACACCCCTCAGGCGACCGAGGACCGGCTCTGCCGCAGCACCTTGTCCAGCCGGGTGAGCTGGAGCACCCGGCCCACCGCAGGTGAGGCGTCGCGCAGGACGAGCACCCGGCCGGAGCGACCGGCGCGTCGGTGGGCACCGACCAGCACGCCCAGACCGGTGGCATCCACGGCGTCCAGAGCGACGAGATCGAGCACGAGGTCTCCCTCGCCCTGGTCGACAGCCTCCTGCAGCGCCAGTCGGGCGTCTGCAGCGGCGGCGACGTCAAGCCGACCGGTGAGCGCCAGCAGGTGTCCGCGGGCCACAGCGGTCATGGCGAACGGCTCGTCCACGGGCGCTCCCTCCTGCGCCTGGTGCAGCCCCCGGTCGGTGCCGCTGACCGCAGGACGCACAGGCGTGAAGGCCTTTCTGCCACAGTCCGCGCACGTGGCGGGGAGGCTCGCCGCGCTGGTCGGGCTGGACCCCGGCGTCCCGGGGCGTGCACGCCCCGCGCTCCCGGGGCATGATGGGCTGGACCCCGCTCCCCGGGGGCGGCGCCCCGCCCGGGCTTCCCGACGTCGGAGGTGCCGCGTGCCCGTGTCGAGCTACCACTACCTGGTGGCACCGCTCATCGCTGCCGGCGCCCTCGTCGTGCTCATCCTCATCTGCCGGTGGGTCTTCGCCACGGACGAACGCGACGGACGGACGGCTCGCCGCCTCGAGAAGCTGCAGTCGCGCGGTGACTACGGCCTGCTCGAGCCCATCGCCACGACGCGCACGCCCGATGACGCCGCGATGCTCCGCTCGGTCCTCGCCGACGCCGGCATCCGCTGCACGATCACCCCTGACGAGGGTGGAGCCGGCCACGTCGTGCTCGTCTTCCACGACGACGCCTCGCGAGCCCGCCAACTGGTGAGCACCTAGCCCCGACGGACCGGTCCGCAGGCTCCCCCGATGACCCGGAGCGGCCCGTGACGCGAGACACGCGCCCCCGGACTCCAGTCGCGGCCCGTTGCTGTCGATCCCCCAGGGACGCACTGCTAACTGAGGGGCTCCGTGGACTTCGACACGACCAAGGACCTGGCACACCCGGCTGCGGTCTCGACCGTCCTGCGCATCGGGCTCGGGCTGGGCGGCGGTCTCCTGCTGGCCGAGTACGGCGACGCCGATCTGAACGTGGGCGTTCCTGCGCTGCTGATCTGGACCGGGGTCGGGGTCCTCATCGCCGTGGCGATCGGGGTCCTCCAGGCGATGCACAAGCAGCTCGAGGGTCTCGAGAACGCCGTCAGCGGCGCGATGGGCGTCCTGCTGCTCTGCGGCCTCGCCCAGGTGACGGGCACTGTGGCCGTCACTGGCGGGGTGCAAGGGCCCATGTGGCTGCTGTACGTCACCGGACTGCTGTTCGCCGGCATGTCGATCCCAGCGGTCGTCAGCATCCTGTTCGGCTTCCTGACCAGCCTGTGCCTGCTGCTCACAGCCTTCATCACCCACGACCTGGACGGCCGCGGAGCGGCAACGCTGGTGGTCGCGGGCACGATGTTCCCCCTCATCGCCTGGTTCGCCGCCCGGCTCGGGCGGGCGCTCGACCGGCTGCGCAAGGAGGCCCAGGCCGAGCGGGATGCGCTCCAGGCACAGCTCGGCGCGCTGTCCGGGCACCTCGCCCGCGCCGCGGATGGCGACCTGACCGTCGAGATGGGTGCCGTCCAGAACCAGCAGCTCGAGCAGCTCACCGACGCCTTCTCGCACACGCTCGGCAGCCTGCGGACGCTCGTCGCCCAGGTCCGGGGCGGCGGTGAGCAGATCGGCGCCTCTGCGGCGGAGCTGCTGTTGACGGCCAAGGACCACGCCGCCTCGGCCAGCCAGCAGTCCAGCGCCGTCTCGCAGACCACCTCCACCATCGAGGAGCTGGCGGCCACTGCGGCGCAGATCGCGGAGACCAGCGAGGCCGTCGCCCGCTACGCGTCCGAGACCCTGCGCTACGCCGAGCAGGGCCACACAGCCGTCTCGGCCAGCGTGGAGTCGATGGCGACGATCGCCGAGCGGGTTGACGGCATCGCTTCGCGAGCCCTCTCGCTCGGGGAGAAGAGCCACGAGATCGGCCGCATCCTCGAGGTCATCAACGACCTGGCCGACCAGACGAACCTGCTGGCCCTCAACGCCGCCATCGAGGCGGCGCGGGCCGGAGAGCACGGTCGCGGCTTCGCCGTCGTGGCCTCCGAGGTGCGCAAGCTGGCAGAGCGCTCGCAGGCCTCCGCAGGGCAGATCCAGGCCATCGTGGCGGAGATCCAGTCCGAGACGAACTCGACGATCATCGCCTCCGAGGAAGGCGCCAAGGAGGTCCGCGCCGGAACCCTGCTCGCGCACGGGGTCGTGGAGGCTCTCCAGCTGATCAGCGGCATGGTCGACGAGACGACCACCGCCGCCAAGGAGATCTCGATCGCAACCCAGCAGCAGCGCTCGGCCTCCGACCAGGTCGTCGCCGCCATGACCCAGGTGTCCGACGTCTCCCGTCAGTACGCCATCGGCTCGACCCAGTCGGCGGCAGCGGCAGAGCAGCTCGACCAGCTCGCGAAGGACCTACGAGGCAGCATCTCGCAGTTCACGGTCAGCTGAGCAGCACCGTCAGCTGAGCCAGGGATCGGCGGGCGCACTCACCCGGCGCACGTCGGCTCCGAGCGCGACCAGCTTGTCGAGGAAGCCCTCGTAGCCCCGGTCGATGTGGTGGATGTCGCCGACCTCGGTCACCCCCTCGGCCACCAGCCCGGCGAGCACCAGCCCGGCACCGGCCCGGATGTCGTGGGCCGTGACCGGCGCGCCCGACAGCACCTCGCGACCGCGTACGACCGCGTGGTGGCCGTCGGTGCGCACGTCGGCACCGAGTCGCACCAGTTCGTTGACGAACATCCACCGCGACTCGAAGACGTTCTCCGTGATCATCGACGTCCCCTCGGCCACGGTGTTCAGCCCGAGGAACAGCGGCTGGAAGTCGGTCGCGAAGCCTGGATAGGGGAGGGTGACCAGGTCGACCGCCGTGGGACGTCGGTCCATCGACACCCGGAAGCCACCCACCGTCGGCTCGACCAGGGCGCCCGCACGCACCAGCTTGTCGAGGGGCATCTCGAGGTGCTCGGGCCGTCCGCCCACGATGGTGACGTCCCCGCGGGTCATGACGGCCGCGACGGCCCAGGTGCCGGCGACGATGCGGTCCGAGACCGTCTCGTGCTCGACCGGGCTGAGTGACTCCACCCCCTCGACGGTGAGGGTGCTGGTGCCGGCTCCCCCGATGTCGGCTCCCATCTGCTGGAGCATCTGGCAGAGGTCGACGATCTCGGGCTCCCGGGCCGCGTTGTCGATGACCGTCGTGCCCTTGGCGAGCGCGGCCGCCATGAGCAGGTTCTCCGTCGCGCCCACGCTCGGGAAGTCGAGCCACACGGAGGCGCCGGTCAGCCTCGGTGCCCGGGCGATGAGGTAGCCGTGCTCGCTCACCACGTCGGCACCCAGCTTGATCAGACCGGCCACGTGCATGTCCAGCCCGCGCGACCCGATCGCGTCGCCGCCGGGCAGGGCGACCTTGGCCTCCCCGCACCGAGCCACCAGTGGGCCGAGGACGGCGATCGACGCCCGGATGCGGCGGACCAGCTCGTAGTCGGCCTCGTGGCGAGGAACGGCCGGGACGGTGATCGCCACCGACGCCTCGCTGCGCACGACCTCGCACCCGAGGCGACGCAGCACCTCGCCCATGATCGTGACGTCGAGGATGTCCGGGACGTTGGTGAGCACAGTCGTGCCCTCAGCGAGCAGGGACGCCGCCATGAGCTTGAGCACGCTGTTCTTGGCGCCGCCCACGCTGACCGAGCCAGCAAGCCGCGCGCCGCCCTGCACGAGGAAGCGATCCATGTCGGCAGTCTAGGGAGGCAACCCGGGACCTGGTCTCGCGTTGAAGCAGGCGAGGACCTACCTCAAGGCTCGCCGCCGCTGCTTGACCTCGTACATCGCGGCGTCCGCTGAGGCGAGCACGTCCTCCGGCTCGGCTCCGTAGGAGGCCACAGCCCCGCCGACGCTGACCGACACGCGCAACCTCGAATCGTCAGCGAGGGGGCCAGCCACCCCCTCGCGGATGCGCTCCGCGAAGGCGTCGAGGCTGCGCACCCCGTCGCCCAGGTCGGCGCAGACGATGACGAACTCGTCACCTCCCACGCGGGCGAGGGTGTCCGAAGGACGCACCATCCTCGTCAAGCGCTCGGCGACGGCGACGAGCAGGCGGTCGCCCGCCTCGTGCCCGAGGCTGTCGTTGACGGCCTTGAAGCCGTCGAGGTCCAGGAAGAGCACCCCCACCTGCTCCTGCCGTCGAGCTGTGCCTGCGATGGCGTGCGAGAGCCGGTCGAGCAGGAGCGTCCGGTTCGCGAGACCGGTCAGCGAGTCATGGAGCGCGAGGTAACCCGAGAGCCACGCGGCAGTGGACGTCATCGGCCGCCAGGCGGCCGAGGCGCACGGAGGCGGTCACGCCGTGAGCTTCGGCGGCTTGCGCCGACGCCTGAGCGACTGAGGGATGCCTCGAGCAAGCACACGTAGCACCGGGGCTGGCGCCCGTGGCCCGGCGGCGCGCCCTTGTGCCGGTGAGACGCGCACCGGTGCAGCGGCGCCGCCCCGCTCGCGTGACGCTCTCTTGGCGTCGTACATCACCCCGTCAGCGCGCGCCAGGACCCGTTTCGCGTCGTCGCCAGAGGTGGCCACGGCACCGCCCACGCTCACCGACACCCCGAGGCCCGGCTCACCGGGCCGACCATCAGTGATACCGCCGCGGATGCGGTGCGCCAGCATCCCGAGGTCCTCTGCTGTACCCACGAGGTCGACGCACAGGATCACGAACTCGTCGCCGCCCAGCCGGGCCACCGTGTCAGAGGGCCGCACCAGCGAGGTGAGCCGCTGGGCCACGTCGACCAGCAGGCGGTCGCCTGCTTCGTGCCCCAGCTCGTCGTTGATCGCCTTGAAGCCGTCGAGGTCGAGGTAGAGCACTCCTACGCGACGCGAGCGCCGGTCCATGCCCGCGATCTCGTGGCTCAGGCGGTTGAGCAGCAGGGCGCGGTTGGCGAGCCCGGTGAGCGCGTCGTGCAGGGCGAGGTGGGTGAGCTTGTCGCGCTCCTCGTCGAGCTTCCGCTGCAACTGGCCGCGCTGCACGTCGAACTCCTTGACCATGTGCACGATGCTGACGTCGCAGCTGAAGCGCACCACGGCGGCCGCCTCGGCGGTGAGGGCGCGGCTCGACCCCAGCCGGACAGCCTCCTCACGCACCACCCGCAGCGTCTCGTCCCGCCATGTCAGGTAGTTCTTCGTCACGTCCTTGAGGACCCTCTTCGTCACGACGGCCGTCGTCGAGCGCTCAGCCAGGTAGTCGCGCTCCGCACCCGTCGCACCCTCCCCTGTCGCGAGGTAGCGGCCGATCAGGTCAGTCGCGAGGCTGCAGGTGTCGCGGACGATCGGTTCGAGCTCCTCGAAGCTGACGTCGTTGGCGATGTAGCGCTTGGCGCTGGTCACGACAACCGCCTCTGTCACCTCGGACGCGCGACGGCTGATCGCCTCGCCCAGTGCCACGCGCTCAGCCAACGCCCGCACGTCGGGGTGGTCGCAAGGATCGTTCACGCTGCTAGGCGACGCGCCGCTGGAGGGCTCGGCGGCGGTCACCCTCTTGGCATCGACCTCCGGTCCCCACTCCTGAACTGCTGCAGGGCCGGCATCGCCCACCTCATCTATGGTTCCTGACATGGCTGTCCACCTCACCCGCATCTACACCAAGACCGGCGACGACGGCACCACTGCGCTCGGCGACATGAGCCGCGTGCACAAGACGGCGGTCAGGCTGGCCGCCTACGCCGACGTCGACGAGGCCAACAGCTCGCTGGGAGTGGTGCTCGCGCTCGGCCAGCCGGCCGACGACGTCGCGCAACTGCTGCTCCAGGTGCAGAACGACCTGTTCGACCTCGGCGCCGACCTGTGCACCCCGGTCGTGGCAGACCCGGCCTACCCGCCGCTGCGGGTGACGCCGGCCTACACGGCCCGGCTCGAGGCCGCCTGCGACGACTACAACGGCCGGCTGGAGAAGCTCTCCAGCTTCATCCTGCCCGGGGGCACCCCCGCGGCGGCACTGCTGCACGTGTCGCGCACGGTCGTACGTCGCGCCGAGCGGTCTGTCTGGGCCCTGCTCGAGCAGGAACCCGACGCCACCGGCAAGGAACCCGCGCTCTACCTCAACCGGTTGTCGGACCTGCTGTTCATCCTGGCCCGCGTCGCGAACCCGGGCGGCGACGTGCTGTGGCGGCCCGGTGGGGACCGCACCGCAGACTGACCCGTCGGTCAGGAGTCCGGCTGCTCGTCCGCGCTCAACGACTCCCCCAGGGCGACGGCCTCGCCCGCCTGCCGCCGCTGCTTCGCCGCGTACATCTGGGCGTCGGCTCGGGCCAGGACGTGCTCAGGCTCGTCGCCCAGCACGGCGATGGTCCCGCCGATGCTGACCGACACGGGGATGTCGTCGGTGTCGGCGAGGTGGGCAGCGACCCCGGCACGGATCCGGTCGGCGAAGGCACTGAGGGCCTGCTCACCGGCCATCAGGTCGTTGCACACGATGATGAACTCGTCGCCCCCCAGCCGGGCGACCGTGTCGGAGGGGCGGACCAGCCCGACCAGCCGATCGGCCACCGCGATCAGCAAGCGGTCACCGGCCTGGTGTCCGAGGGTGTCGTTGACCCCCTTGAAGCCGTCGAGGTCGAGGTAGAGGACGCCGACCTGCTCCGTGCGTCGCGCCGTCCCTGCGATGGCGTGGGAGAGCCGGTCCAGCAGCAGCATCCGGTTCGCGAGCCCGGTGAGGGGGTCGTGGAGCGCGAGGTGGGTCAGCTTGGCCCGCTCCTGCTCGAGCGTGCGCTGCAGGTCGCGCCGCTGGACGTCGAACTCCTTGACCATGCGGACCATGCTCACGTCCGCGCTGGCCCGGATGATCGCGGACGCTTCGGTGAGGACGTCGCGGGACACCGCGAGCTGCCCGGCTTCTTCCCGGACGATCCTCAGCGTCTGGTCGCGAAACGTCAGGTAGTTCTTGACCGATTCCGACATCTCGAACTGGTCGACGACGACCCGGGCCGAGCGCTCGGCCAGCCGCTGGGCCTCCTCCGGCGTGGCTCCCTCCCCCGTCTCGAGGTAGCGGCCGATCAGCTCGGCCCCGAACGTGCTCGTGTAGGTCACCACTCCTGAGAGCACCTCGAGCGACACACCACGCGAGCTGAACCGCCCTCGCCAGCTCGCGACGACGGCCTCTCCCACCTCAGCGGCGCGGCGGCGCAGAGCCCGGCCCAGGGCCTTGCGACCGCCCGGGTCGTCCGGGTCGGCGCCGCTGGGCCCAGGGAGCGGGCCCACGCCTTCCACGCCGCCCACGCACGCGCTCCCGGTACCCATGCCCGTCCATCGACCCCCTGCCGAGCTGACTTGACGTCACGTCCCGCGTCGGAGGGGGGATCGTCCTCACCCGTTCGGGCTAGGGCGAGCAGGGACCCCACGCGACGTCGAGGTCGTCGGCAGCGCCGTCAGCGCGGCAGCGTGGCCCCCGGAGGCCGGGACTCCAGCCAGGACAGGAAGCCGGTCACGGCCGCAGGTTCCATCGCCAGCTCGACGCGGTCCGCAGTGCTGCGGCACTCCATCACGACCGACCCCGCGTGCAGGGCGTTCCGCTCGTGGCCGCGGGGATCCCGCTGCGCCGTGACCTCGAGGTCTCGGCGAGAGAGGGTCCGCCGCGGCCGGGGCGAGAGGCTGAAGACGCGGTACCACCGCAGGTCGTCCCCCACGAAGCGCCCCACGCCGTTGACCCATCCACGCCCGGGTCCAGCGCGCGCCGACCGCAAGGACACCTCGACGGCACCACCAGCACGCTGCAGCCCCCGTCGACGGACGGCGACGGCGAACAGCAGGATCACCGGGACGAGCAGGCAGCCGACCAGGACCTCGGGGAACACGCAGGCGCTCGAGGTCCGTCAGGGGCTACGCGGACTGGCCGGCAGCCGCGAGGCGGCTCTCCGCCCTGCGCTCGGCGTCGGTGTCACCCTCGCTGCGCGCACGCTCGAGCGCGGTACGGGCGCGGCCGGCGTCGATGTCGTCCGCCAGCTCGGCCACCTCGGCCAGCACCGTGACGCCCTGGTCAGTCACGGACAGGAAGCCACCGTGGACCGCCGCGAGGACCTCGCCGCCGCCTGCCTGCAGGATGCGCACCGTGGCCCCGGCGGCGAGCTCGCCGAGCAGCGGAGCATGCCCCGGCAGGATGCCGAGCTCCCCCTCGGTCGTGCGGGCGATGACCTCCGACGCCTGTCCGCTCCACACCTCGCGCTCGACCGCGACCACCTCGACGTGCAGCTCCGCCACCGCTACTTCTCCAGCTTCTTGGCGTTGGCCTCGACGTCCTCGATGCCGCCGCAGAGGAAGAACGCCTGCTCGGGGAGGTGGTCGTACTCGCCCTCGGTCAGCTTCTTGAACGAGGCGATCGTCTCCTCGAGCGGCACGAACTTGCCCGGCTGACCGGTGAAGGCCTCCGCCACGAAGAAGGGCTGGGACAGGAAGCGCTGGATGCGGCGGGCCCGGTTGACGAGGACCTTGTCATCCTCACCGAGCTCATCGATGCCGAGGATGGCGATGATGTCCTGCAGGTCCTTGTAGCGCTGCAGGATGCGCTGCACCTCACGGGCGACGTCGTAGTGCTCCTGGCCGACGTAGCGCGGGTCGAGGATCCGGCTGGTGGAGTCCAGGGGGTCGACGGCCGGGTAGATGCCGAGCTCGGAGATCGCACGCGACAGGACGGTGGTCGCGTCGAGGTGCGTGAAGGTCGTGTGCGGGGCGGGGTCGGTGATGTCGTCGGCCGGCACGTAGATCGCCTGCAGGGAGGTGATCGAGTGGCCGCGGGTCGACGTGATGCGCTCCTGCAGCACACCCATCTCGTCGGCGAGGGTCGGCTGGTAGCCCACGGCCGAGGGCATCCGGCCGAGCAGCGTCGAGACCTCGGAGCCGGCCTGGGTGAAGCGGAAGATGTTGTCGATGAACAACAGGACGTCCTGCTTCTGGACGTCGCGGAAGTACTCCGCCATGGTCAGCGCCGACAGGGCCACCCGCAGGCGGGTGCCCGGGGGCTCGTCCATCTGACCGAAGACCAGGGCGGTGTCCTTGAGGACGTCCGCCTCCTCCATCTCGAGGAAGAGGTCGTTGCCCTCACGGGTTCGCTCCCCCACGCCTGCGAAGACCGAGACACCGCTGAACTGCTTCGCGACCCGGTTGATCATCTCCTGGATGAGCACCGTCTTGCCGACTCCGGCCCCACCGAACAGGCCGATCTTGCCGCCCTGCACGTAGGGGGCGAGCAGGTCGATGACCTTGATGCCGGTCGTGAAGATCTCGGTCTTGCTCTCGAGCTGGTCGAACGCCGGCGACGGCCGGTGGATCGGCCAGTAGGTGTCGGCCTCGATGCTCTCCACGTCCATCGGCTGGCCAAGGGCGTTGAACACGTGGCCCTTGGTCGCGTTGCCGACCGGCACCAGGATGGCTGAGCCGGTGTCCTGCACCGGGGCGCCGCGGACCAGCCCGTCCGTGGGCTGCATCGCGATAGCCCGCACCAGGTTGTCACCGATGTGCAAGGCCACCTCGAGCGTCAGGGTGGCAGTCTCGCCACCGAGCACCCGCTCGACCCGCAGGGCGTTGAAGATCTCTGGCATCGCGTCCGGCGGGAACTCGACGTCGACGACCGGTCCGATGACGCGGGCCACGCGGCCGGTGCCACCCGGGGTGACGTCCTGGCCGTCCGACGACGGGGTGCTGCTCTGATCGGTGATGGTCATGGTGGGGTCTCTTCCTCGTCGTCGCTATGGGCCGGACAGCGCTGCGGCGCCGCCGACGATCTCGCTGATCTCCTGCGTGATCTCGGCCTGCCGGGCCGAGTTGGCCGCCCGCGTGAGCGACTTGATGAGCTCGTCGGCGTTGTCGGTCGCAGCCTTCATGGCGCGACGGCGCGACGCCGACTCCGATGCCGCCGACTCGAGCATCGCGGCGTAGACCCGCGTCTCGACGTAGCGCGGGAGCAGGCTGTCGAGCAGGGCCGACGCGCTGGGCTCGAACTCGTACAACGGCAGCGCGCCCTCGGGCGGCGGCGCGTCGGACTCCTCGACGACGAGCGGCAGGATCCTGTTGGCAACCGGCTTCTGCGTCAGCGCGGAGGCGTACTCGGTGTGGATGACGTGGATCTCATCGACCCCGCCCTCCTCGGTGGGGGCCAAGAACGCGGCAATGAGCACGTCCGCGACCTTCTTCGCGTCCTCGTAGGTCGGCTGCTCGGAGAAGCCTGTCCACGAGTCGGCGACCTCGCGACCACGGAACTTGTAGAAGCCCACCGCCTTGCGGCCGACGAGGTAGGGCACCGCTGACTTGCCCTCGGTCTTGACCCTCGCCTCGAGAGAGGCCGCGGTCTTCAGGGCGTTGGAGTTGTAGCCGCCCGCCAGCCCGCGGTCGCTCGTGATGACGAGGACCGCGGCACGGGACGCGTCGGGCTTCTCCTGCAGGAGCGGGTGATCGATGTTGTTCTGCGACGCCAGCGCCGAGATGACCCGGGTGATCTGCCGGGCGTACGGCTGAGCCGCGTTGACCCGCTGCTGCGCCTTGACGATGCGCGAGGCGGCGATGAGCTCCATCGCACGGGTGATCTTCTTGGTCGACTGCACCGACCGGATGCGGCGCCGGTAGACGCGTAGCTGGGCTCCCACGAGGTCGTCCTGCTACTTCTTCGGGGGCGTGTAGCGGGTGATCTTCTCCTGGCCCTCGGCGCCGGCCTCCATGGCCTCCGTCGCGGGCTCATTGACCAGGCGCTTGCCCTCACTGGTCGTGAACTGCTCCTTGAAGGAGTCCACGGCCGTCTGCATCTGACCGGTGGTGTCGTCGTCGAGCTTGCCGGTCTGGTTGATCGTGTCGAAGATCCCGGCGTGCGACCGTCCGACGTACTCGATCAACTCGGCCTCGAAGCGCCGGATGTCGAGGACCGGGACGTCGTCGAGCAGGCCGTTGGTCCCGGCCCAGATGGACAGCACCTGGTGGGCGACGGGGAACGGGGTGTACTGGCGCTGCTTGAGCAGCTCGACCAGGACGGCCCCGCGCTCGAGCTGCGCCTTGGAGGCCTTGTCGAGGTCGGAGCCGAAGGCCGCGAAAGCCTCGAGCTCGCGGTACTGCGCGAGGTCGAGGCGCAGGCGGCCGGAGACCGACTTCATGGCCTTGACCTGAGCCGAACCGCCGACGCGAGAGACCGAGATGCCGACGTTGATGGCCGGGCGCACGCCGGAGTTGAACAGGTCAGTCTCGAGGAAGATCTGCCCGTCGGTGATCGAGATGACGTTGGTCGGGATGAACGCCGACACGTCGTTGCCCTTGGTCTCGACGATCGGCAGACCGGTCATCGAGCCACCGCCCAGCTCCTCGGAGAGCTTCGCGCAGCGCTCGAGCAGGCGGGAGTGGAGGTAGAAGACGTCGCCCGGGTAGGCCTCGCGCCCCGGCGGACGGCGCAGCAGCAGCGAGATGGCCCGGTAGGCATCGGCCTGCTTGGACAGGTCGTCGAACACGATGAGGACGTGCTCGCCCTTGTACATCCAGTGCTGGCCGATGCTCGAGCCGGTGTAGGGCGCGAGGTACTTGAAGCCGGCCGGCTCCGAAGCGTTGGCAGCCACGATCGTCGTGTACTCGAGCGCCCCGGCCTCCTCGAGCGTCTTGACCAAGGCTGAGATGGTCGAGCCCTTCTGGCCGATCGCGACGTAGATGCACTTGACCTGCTTGGCCGGGTCGCCGGTCGCCCAGTTGTCCTTCTGGTTGATGATCGCGTCGATCGCGACCGCGGTCTTGCCGGTCTGACGGTCGCCGATGATCAGCTGACGCTGGCCCCGGCCGATGGCGGTCATGGCGTCGACCGCCTTGATCCCGGTCTGCAGCGGCTGCCCGACCGGCTGGCGCTGGACCACGGTCGGCGCCTGCAGCTCGAGGATGCGGCGGCCCTCGGCGACGATCTCGCCCTTGCCGTCCAGAGGGTTGCCGAGCGGGTCGACGACCCGCCCGAGGAAGCCGTCACCGACCGGCACCGAGAGGACCTCGTTGGTCCGGCGGACCTCCTGGCCCTCCTCGATGGCGCTGGGGTCGCCGAGGATGACGCAGCCGATCTCGCGCTCATCGAGGTTCAGCGCCAGGCCGAGCGCACCGCCCTCGAACTCGAGCAGCTCGTTGGCCATCGTGGAGTAGAGGCCCTCGACGCGGGCGATGCCGTCGCCCACGCTCGTGACGATCCCCACCTCCTCGCGGGTGGTCTCGGCGCTGTACGACGTGACGTACTGCTCGATCGCGGACCGGACTTCCTCCGGGCGGATGCTGAGCTCCGTCATGATGGGGATCCCTGCTCTCTGCTGACTGCTAGCGGACGCGGACTGCGGTGCGGACGTGAAGGGCTGACTTCGTTGTTGTCGAGCCGGACTAGCCGGCCAACCGTCGACGGACGGTCTCGAGGCTGTGCGCGACGGTGCCGTTCAGCACCTCGTCGCCGATGCGCACCTCGACACCGCCGATCACGGTGGGGTCGACGGCGACCTGGAGCTGCACCTCGCGTCCGTAGATCCGGGCGAGGGCTGCGGCCATGCGGGTCTCGTGATCGGGCTCGAGCGGCAGCGCCACCCGGACCTGGGCGATGTAGCGCTCCCGGCGCTGGGCCGCCAGGCGGGTCAGCTCCTGGATCGCGGACTCGAGCGAGCCGCCGCGAGGACGGGTCACCGCGATCTCGAGCAGTCGCAGGGTGGTCGGCCGGGCGCTGGCCAGCAGGTCACGCAGGAGCGAGCTCTTGCGCTCGGCCGGCAGGCCCGGGTCGGTCAGGGCGGCCCTGAGCGCCGGCTCGCGCTCGAGCAGCCGCTCGAAGCGGAACAGCTCGTCCTCGACGTCGTCGAGCGAGCCGTCACCCTCGGCAGCGCGCATCGCAGCCGAGGTGGCCAGGACCTCGACCGCCTGACGCAGGTCGGTGGCGGCGTTCCAGCGAGCCGCGACGAGATCGCGGAACACGCCCAGGGGCAGCGGGGAGAGCTGCTCCCCGAGCAGGGCGTCGACCAGGCTGCGACGGCCGTCCTGGGAGGACGCCGGGTCGGTGAAGGCCCGGCGCAGGGACGGCTCGCGGTCGAGCAGCGCTGCGACCGCGAACAGGCCCTCGCTGACCTCCGACGAACCGGCCCCGTCGGGCAGCGAGCCGATCTCCTCCTCGAACGACGCGAGCGCCGCCGTCAGGGCGTCGCGGCTGGCTCCGCGCACTAGCCGGCCGCCCCTGCCGGAGCCGTGCTCTGCTGAGCGTCGCTCTCCTCGAGCCCGGCGAGGAAGCGCTCGACGGTCCGGCGCTGGCGCGCCTCGTCCTCGAGCGACTCGCCGACGACCTTGCTCGCCAGGGCCACAGCGAGTCCGCCGACGTCCCGGCGCAGCTCGGCCATGGCCTGCGCGCGCTCGCTGGCGATCTGCGCGCTGGCGGCCTCGAGGATGCGCGAGGCCTCAGTGCGAGCCTCGACCCGCGCCTCCTCGACGATCTCGGCCCGCTGCGACTGCGCCTCTGTGCGGATGCGCCCCGCTTCGCCACGTGCCTCGGCGAGCTGGGCGTTGTACTTCGCCAGCGCCTCGGCCGCGTCGGCCTGGGCCTTCTCGGCCTTCTCGATCCCGCCTTGGATGGCAGCCGTGCGCTCGGCGAAGGCCTTCTCGAACATCGGGAAGGCCTTCTTCTTGAGAAAGAAGTACAGCAGGGCGAACGCCACGAGCCCGACGATGATCTCGACGGGGTGCGGGATCAGCGGGTTCGGTGCCTCACCCGCTTCGGAGGCCAGGACGCTGACATGGATCACGCCGACTCGCTAGAGGACGAAGGCGAGGACGAGGCCGAACAGCGCCAAAGCCTCGGCCAGGGCGAAGCCGAGGAAGGCGATCGGCTGCAGCAGCCCCCGGGCCTCCGGCTGACGGGCGACACCGTTGATGTACGCCGCGAAGATCAGACCGACGCCGATGCCAGGGCCGATGGCCGAGAGGCCGTAGCCGACGAGGTTGAGCGTGCCTTCCATTGCTTTCCCTTCAGAGGTGGATACGCCGGGGTGCCCGGTCGTCAGTGCTCGTCGGCCAGCGAGCCGGCGATGTACAGCGCAGTGAGAAGCGTGAAAATGTAGGCCTGTAGGACCTGGACCAGGAACTCGAAGAAGGTCAGGACGATACCGAGCAGGAACGCGGGCAGGCTGACGATGGCGAGCGCGCCGCCGGACGCCAGCAGGTGCTCACCGCCGAGGATGAAAACCAGCAGGAGCAGGTGGCCGGCGAACATATTGGCGAACAGACGAAGAGCCAGCGTCAGCGGCCGGACGAGCACCGTCGAGATGAACTCGATCGGCGCGAGCAGCAGGTAGACCGGCTTCGGGACACCGGGCGGGAACATCATGTTGTTGAAGTAGGAGAAGACTCCGTGCCGCTTGATGCCGATGTAGTTAAATAGCAGCCAGGTGATGATGGCTAGGACGGCCGGGAACGCGATGCGCGACATCGTCGGGAACTGGATAAGCGGGATGATACCGAAGACGTTGTTGACCAGAATGAACGAGAAGAGTGTCACCAGGTAGGGGACGTACTTCAGGAACTCCTTGTCGCCGATCACGTCGCGAGCAACGCCGTTGCGGACGAAGCCGTAGACGCCCTCGCCGGCGAACTGGAGCTTCCCCGGCACCACCTGAGCGCGGCGCGCCGAGATGAAGAAGAAGACGGCGACCATGACTGCGGCCAGGACGACCAGCACCATGGGCTTGGTGGCCCCGGCGACGATCGCGGGTAGCTCGAAGTCACGACTGCTGGGCGGGACGAACTCCCCGCCCTCAGCGGCAGTCAGGACGAGCAGGCCCATGCGTGTTCCTCTCGACTAGCTCTTGCCGAAACGGATGTAGACGAGGTACATGCCAGCCACCCCGCCGATGAGCATGCCGATCAGCACGAGGAACTGGGTGCCCAGCCAGCGGTCGAGCAGCAGACCGCCCCCGCCCCAGACGATGAGGCCTGAGAGCAGGTAGGCGATGACCGTCCAGGCGTCCCCCGGGTTGGCTTCCCTTCCCGGCGGTCCCTCCTGGCTCATCGGCGGTCAGGTTAGCAGCCGGTCCGTCACCCCTTAGCCCCGGGGTCGGGGGACTGGGGGCTGCCCGGTGGCTCGACGTAGAGCAACTTCAGGCCAAGGAATGCCCGGATCTCGGCGCCCAGCCAGACCAGGACGCACACAAGGACGGCGCCCCCCACCGAGCTGCGGTCGACGACGCCCGTCTTGCGTACGACGACCAGCACGACCAGCAGGGCAGTGATCTTGAACAGGTAGCTCGACATGGCCGCTGTCATCGTCGCCAAGGGGTGCAGCAGCTCGGTCCGCCGGGCCACGTACAGCCCGAGCCCGAAGCTGATGACGACCAGGCCGGCTCCGAGCAGGGCCCCGAGGAAGCCGTCGAGTCCGCGCAGGTAGCCCGCTACGGCGGCGACGAGCAGCCCTGCGATGCAGGTCGGCCAGACGGACGCGCGGAAGAGCACGGACTGCCACGGGCGCTCAGTCACCGGCGAGCCGCCCGGAGCTTCGGGACGCTCGCCACGACGAGGGCGAGCGCTCCGACGATGCCGGCCACCGCGAGCACCGGGAGCGGGCTGCCCGCGACCGATCCGGCGACCGCGCCGAAGGCGAGCAGGGCCGTCCAGAAGTACATGATCAGCACGGCCCGGGTGTGGCTGTGGCCGATCTCCATGAGCCGGTGGTGCAGGTGCGCCTTGTCTGCCGCGAACGGCGACCGTCCGGCGCGGGTCCGCCGGACGACCGCGAGCAGCAGGTCGACGAACGGCACGGCGAGCACGGCGAAGGGCAGCAGCAGCGGCAGCAGGACCGGCAGCGATCCCCCAGCCGGCAGGTTGGCGTAGGTGAACTGACCGGTGAGGCTGGTGACGGACGCGGCGAGCATCAGGCCGATGAGCATCGATCCGGAGTCGCCCATGAAGATCCGGGCCGGGTTGAAGTTGTGCGGCAGGAAGCCGAGGCACGCCCCGGCGAGCACCGCGGCGATCAGGGTCGGTGAGCTGATCCGGTCCTGACCCACTCCGCCGGTGAACAGGCCCGTCGACAGCGAGTAGGAGAAGGCGAAGAAGGCCAGCGCGGCGATGGCCCCGACACCGGCCGCGAGCCCGTCGAGCCCGTCGACGAAGTTGATCGCGTTGACCGTCACCAGGGTGATGACGACCGTGAGCAGCACGCTCTCCGGCCCGAGTCCGACCGCGCCCACTCCGGGCAGGGTCAGGGTGATGACCTGCAGCCCGTTGAGCACCATGACGCCAGCCGCCACCACCTGACCGGCCAGCTTGGTCAGCGCGTCGATGCCCCAGCGGTCGTCCGCTGCCCCGAGCAGCATGATCAGCCCACCGGCGACGAGCACGGCCTGGACGTCGGAGTACTCGAACACCCGGCGCAGGGACGGCAGCGCGCTCGCCACGAGGAAGGCCGCGCAGACACCGGCGTACATCGCAAGGCCCCCGAGGCGCGGGGTCGGGATGGCGTGCACGTCGCGGTCGCGCGGCTCGGCCATCGCGCCCACGCGGATGGCGAAGCGGCGCGCGACGGGGGTCAGCAGGTAGGTGACAGCCGCGGCGACGCACAGGACGAGCAGGTACTCCCTCATCGGGAGAGCACGCTATCGGGCGTAGGCGGGATGGGCGGTGACCAAAGCCTCAACACCCTTGCGGACCTCGTCGGCAGCCGAGCCGTCCTCGTCCCGGACAGCTCGGCCGATGAGGGAGCCGATCTCCTTCATGTCGCCTTCGTCCATGCCCTGGGTGGTCACGCTCGGGGTCCCGACCCGGACCCCGCTGGTGATCGAGGCGGGCTGCGGGTCGTAGGGGATCGCGTTCTTGTTGAGCACGATGCCGGCCCGGTCGCACCGGGCTTCCGCGTCCTTGCCCGAGATGCCGAGGCCCTGCAGGTCGAGCAGGGCCAGGTGGGTGTCGGTGCCACCGCTGACCGGGCGCATGCCCTCGGCGGCCAGAGCGCCCGTCAGCGCCTGGCTGTTGGCGATGACCTGCCGGGCGTAGGCCTGGTAGTCCGCCGAGGCGGCCTCCTTGAGGGCCACCGCCTTGCCGGCGATCGCGTGCATGAGCGGGCCGCCCTGCATCATCGGGAACACCGCCTTGTCGAGCTTGGCGGCGTGCTCCTGCTTGCAGACGAGCATGCCGCCGCGTGGGCCCCGCAGGACCTTGTGCGTGGTGAAGGTGACGACGTCGGCGTACGGAACGGGGCTCGGGATCGCCTTGCCGGCGACCAGCCCGATGAAGTGGGCCGCGTCGACCAGGAAGACCGCGCCCACCTCGTCGGCGACCTCGCGGAAGGCAGCGAAGTCGATCAGCCTCGGGATCGCCGACCCACCGGCGATGATCATCTTGGGCTTGTGCTCCCGGGCCAGGGCGCGCATCTGGTCGTAGTCGATGTCCTCGGTCTTCTCCGACACCCCGTAGTGGACGGCGTTGAACCACTTGCCGGAGAAGCTGACCTTGGTCCCGTGGGTGAGGTGCCCGCCGTGGGGCAGCGACATCGCCAGCACGGTGTCGCCCGGCGCGAGGAACGCCCCGTAGACAGCCAGGTTGGCACTGGCCCCCGAGTGCGGCTGGAGGTTGGCGTGCTCGGCCTCGAACAGCGCCTTGGCCCGCTCGATCCCGATGGTCTCGGCGACGTCGACGACCTCGCAGCCGCCGTAGTAGCGCTTGCCCGGGTAGCCCTCGGCGTACTTGTTCGACAACGTCGAGCCCAGCGCCGCGAGGACGGCGGGGCTGGTGAAGTTCTCGCTGGCGATGAGCTGGAGACCCCCGCGCAGGCGCTCGAGCTCGTCGACCACCACGCCGGCGATCTCGGGATCGACCTGCTGGAGGGAGTCGAAATCGGGTCCCCAGAACGTCATGGCAGTGCTCCTCGGTGCAGGCAGCAGCCCCGGACCCCCCGGCGCTCGGTGTCAGGTGTGACTCTACGGCCGTCACCCCTAGGCGGAACGGACCCCGGCCAGCAGGTCGAGCGGGTCCTGCAGGGTGCGCGCGACGAGCTCTCCGCAGACGGTGAAGGCGGACTCGGGGGCGTGGTAGGGATCGGCCAGGTCGTCGTCGGACGGGTCCTCCGGCGGGACGAGCCCGCGCTTGGCGGCGACGGCAGCCACCAGGGCACGGGCGCGCTCCACCACGTCACCCTGCGGCAGCGCCGCGTCGTCGACGATGGCGGCGAGCCGGGTGAACTCGCGCAGCGTGAACGTCCGCTTCGCCGCCCGGGGGTGCAGCACCACGGACGCCGCCCGGTGCTCGCGGGTCGCGCCCAGGACCAGGTCAGCCCCGGTCACGTGTTCGGCGACGAGCTCGCGCGCGCGGAAGTCCGATCCATCAACGCTGTAGGTCGACAAGGTGCTGAGCGCGAAGGGCTCCATCGGCGAGCCGGTGTGGCCCCAGGTGCCCGCCGACTGGACGAGGAAGCGGTCCGCCTCGGAACCCAGGCGCTCCGCGAGCCCGGCCCGCATCAGCTGCTCGGCCATCGGAGACCGGCAGATGTTGCCCGTGCAGACGTGGAGCACGCGGAACACGTCGTCGCTCATGCGCTCTCCTCGAGATCGGGCAGCACGGTCCGGAGCCGCTCGGTCGTCAGCGCGCCGAGGCGACGCAACCGCGGACGCGCACCGGTCAGGTCGAGGATCGTCGACGGGACGCCCGACTCGACGCTGCCGCTGTCGAGGTAGACGGCGACGTCCTCACCCAGCTGGCGCAGGGCGTCGGCGGCCGTGGTGGCCGCAGGCATCCCGCTGCGGTTCGCGCTGCTGACCGCGAGCGGTCCCGTCTCTGCGAGCACGGCCAAGGCGACCGGATGGGCCGGCATGCGCACGGCGACCGTCCCGCGCGTCTCGCCGAGGTCCCAGGCCAGCGACGGCGCCGAGCGGACGATGAGGGTGAGCGGTCCCGGCCAGAAGGCGTCGACGAGCGAGCGGGCGTCGTCCGTGACGTGGTCAGCGAGACCGGACATGCTGATCGCGGAGCCGACGAGCACCGGCACGGGCATGTCACGGCCCCGGCCCTTGGCGGCCAGCAGGCGGGCGACGGCCGCTGGAGAGAAGGCGTCCGCCGCCACGCCGTAGACGGTGTCGGTGGCGAGGACGGCCAGCGCACCTCTGCGCAGGGCCGCGACGGCAGCCGCCACTCCCTCGGTCGAATCCTGTCGTACGTCGTAGGTGGTCACGGGGACCACCTCGCCGTGACGTAGCGGTCGCGGTCGGCGTAGTCGCGGTGGTCCTGCACGTCCACCCAGCCCCCCGCCCCTTCGAACAGCGCGGGCGCACTGAGGCCCTGACGGTCGGAGTGCTCGACCACGACCAGACCTCCCGGCTTGAGCAGGCGGCGGGCGGCCTGCTCGACCAGGCGTACGACGTCGAGGCCGTCCTCACCCGCCCACAGGGCGATGCCCGGGTCGTGGTCGAGGACCTCCGGATCGGGGATGTGGGCCTCTGTCGTCGCGACGTAGGGCGGGTTGCTCACGACGAGGTCCACCTGCCCCTCGAGCTCGGGCAGGCACCCCTCGACGCTCCCGAGGTGCAGCTGGACCTCGGAATCACCTGCGCGTACGCGGTTCTCGGCGTTACGGCGGGTCCAGGTCAGCGCACCCTCGTCCCGCTCGACGGCGTGCACGATGGCCCGGGGGACCTCGTTGGCGATCGCGAAGGCCATCGTGCCCGATCCGGTGCACAGGTCGACGCACAGCGGCGCGGTCCAACCCTCGGCCCTCACGGCGTCGACGGCCCACTGCACGACGGACTCGGTCTCCGGCCGCGGGACGAAGACCCCCGGCCCGACCTCGAGCTCGATGTAGCGGAACCCGACCGACCCGGTGAGGTGCTGGAGGGGCACCCGGTCCGCGCGCTTGCTCACGAGGGCGTCGTAGGCCGCGAGCCGCTCCGGCTCGACGTCCTCGACCATCAGCAGGTCGGACAGCTTCGCCAGCCCCAGCACGTGGACCGCCAAGGCGCGGGCGTCGTGCTCAGGGCTGTCGACGCCGGCCGCGGCCAGCCGCTGGGCCGCCCCAGTCACGGCGGTGCGCAAGCGGGTCACGCCCCGTCCTCCCCGGCGAGCTTGGCGGCTGTGTCGGCGTCGACCAGCGACTGGATGACGGCATCGAGGTCGCCGTCGAGCACCTGGGCGAGGTTGTTCGCCTTGTAGCCGCTGCGGTGGTCGGCGACCCGGTTGTCCGGGAAGTTGTAGGTGCGGACCTTCTCGCTGCGGTCCACGGTGCGGATCTGGGCGCCGCGCACCGCGCTGTCCTTGGCCGCCTGCTCCTCGAGGGCCAGCGCCAGCAGGCGAGCCCGCAGGACGCGCATGCCAGCCTCCTTGTTCTGGAGCTGGCTCTTCTCGTTCTGCATGGCGACGGTGACACCGGTCGGGAGGTGGGTGATGCGCACTGCGGAGTCGGTCGTGTTGACGCTCTGGCCGCCGGGACCCGAGGACCGGTAGACGTCGATGCGAAGGTCGTTCTGGTCGATCGTCACATCGACCTCCTCGGCCTCGGGGAGCACCAGCACCCCGGCCGCCGACGTGTGGATGCGCCCCTGGCTCTCGGTGACGGGTACGCGCTGGACGCGGTGCACGCCGCCCTCGTACTTCAGCCGGCCGAAGACTGGGTTGGCCGGGTCCCTGCTCTTCACCGCGAGCTGGATGTCCTTGTAGCCACCGAGCTCGCCCTCGGTCGCGCTGATCAGCTCGGTCTTCCAGCCGCGCTGCTCCGCGTAGCGCGTGTACATGCGCACGAGGTCACCGGCGAACAGGGCCGACTCGTCGCCGCCCTCCCCCGCCTTGACCTCGAGCAGGCAGTCCTTGCCGTCGGCCGGGTCGCGCGGCACGAGGAGGTCGCGTATGCGCACGTCCAGCTCAGCCAGCTGCTCCTCGAGCTGCGTCGCCATCTCGGCCATCTCGTGGTCCTCGGCTGCCATCTCGCGGGCGTCGGCGAGGTCAGCCGACAGCGCCTCCTGCTCGCGGATCGCGGCGACCAGCGGTCCGAGCTCGGCGTAGCGCCGGCCGAGGTCGCGGGCGCGCACCTGGTCGCCGTGCACCGCCGGGTCGGCGAGCTCGGCCTCGAGGTCGGCGTACTCGCTCAGGGCGTTGTCGGTGGGCGTCCCGACTGCCTCAGCCATGTGCCTGTTCTCCTTCTGGTGCGATCCCTGCACGACCGGCGGCAGGAGCGCCCTCGGACACGGCAGCGGCGCCCACCCCCGAACGGGGGCGGGCGCCGCGAGGTCACTACTTGGAGCGCTTGCCGAAGCGCTGCTCGAACCGGGCCACGCGGCCGCCGGTGTCGAGGATCTTCTGCTTGCCCGTGTAGAACGGGTGGCACTGCGAGCACACGTCGGCGTTGATCGTGCCGCTCGTGTTGGTGCTCTTGGTCGTGAAGGTGCTACCGCAGGTGCAGGTCACCGTCGTCTCGACGTAGTTCGGGTGGATGTCGGCCTTCATGGTAGTGCCTCTCGGTCGGAGGAGCCGCCGGGTCCGCGACGTGCTCGGCGCGGGGAACCGGTGCTCAGATGGTGACCAGTGTGCCAGAGCGGCGCACCGCCCCGGACAACGTCGGGAGGGCGGGCGCCCTTCCCGACCCTGCGCCCCTCCTTCTGCGCTGATCATGGAGTTGTTGCTCGCACCTCACGCTCACCAGTGAGCAACGACTCCATGATCGCGGAGGGAGGGGACGGGCCCACGGGGCTCCGCGGTCTGCCGGACGTCAGGCCGCGGAGCGGGCGGTGAGCGCAGCCCGCACCTGGGCCACGAGGACGCCTGGGCGTCGCAGGTCCTCGGCGGTGAAGCGCAGGACGATCCAGCCCGCCGCGACCAGCGCGTTCTGGCGCTGGCGATCCCGGGTGAAGACGTCGGGCCGCTCGTGCACGGTCCGACCGTCGTACTCGATGGCAACCTTGGCCGCCGGGAACGCGAGGTCGACCCGGGCCAGGAAGCGCCCGTTGCGGTCGAGCACCTCGTGCTGGGGGGCGGGGTCGAGCCCAGCCTCCACCAGCACCAGGCGCACGCGGGTCTCCGGGGGTGACTCCGCGAGTGGTGACGAGAGCTCCAGCGCACGGCGGGCCTGCCGGACCCCTCGCAGCCCCGCGTGCCGGTCCACCTCGACGAGCAGTTGCTCGAGATCGCCGAGCCCTGCGTGGGCACGGCATCGGCAACGACGACCGCCTCACGCAGGCGCAGCTGTCGCAGCAGGTCGACCGCCGCGCGGACGGGCCGCAGGCACGGCAACCCGTTGCTGCTGAGCCGCTCGCAGTCTCCGGCTGGTAGGTCTGCGGTCCGGGCCCGCACCCCTTGGCGGGACGGCACGACCGCGCCGCGCGGGACGACCACCTCGAGGACCGGCGGGCCGGGCGGGAGGACGTCCACGCCGAGCAACCAGAGCAGGCACCGGTCGGGCGACTCGGGCGTGGGTCGGCAGGAGCAGGCTCGCCGCCCGGCAGCGGACCTCCAGGGTCAGCTCGAGCGACGACGGGGCGTAGGTCCCGCGCAGGACGCGGCGCCAGCTGCCCTCTCGTACTGCCGCTTCGACGGCCCGGCGACCACCGAGCCGCTCGAGGAAGTCCGCTCGGGTCAGGACTTCGCCCAGACCGACCGCAACGCCCTCGCCCACGGCCGGAGCGTCGCAGTCCTCGGGCCTGCTCCGCTCCGGCTGTCCACAGGCCCAGCGCCACCGTCGCTGATCATGGAGTTGTTGCTCGCCCACCACGCTCAGCGGGGTGACAACAACTCCATGATCAGCGCGGTGGCAAGGGGATCCGTGCTCGGGTAGGGCGACCTGTGGACGCACCGCGGGCCGGCACCCCCGCTGGGGTACCGGCCCGCGACGCGGACGAGCTAGTCGGAGGCCGTGGCCTGCTCGACGGTCGTCTTCTGGATCTGCATGAGGAACTCGACGTTGGTACGGGTCGACTTCATCTTGCCGAGCAGGAGCTCCAGCGAGGCGGTCGAGTCGAGGGCGTGAAGCACCCGGCGCAGCTGCAGGACGATGCGGAGCTCCTCGGGGGCCAGCAGGATCTCCTCCTTGCGGGTGCCCGAGGCGTCGACGTCGATCGCGGGGAAGATGCGCTTGTCCGCCAGGCGCCGGTCGAGCTTGAGCTCGGCGTTGCCCGTCCCCTTGAACTCCTCGAAGATCACCGTGTCCATCGCCGAGCCGGTCTCGACCAGGGCGGTCGCGAAGATGGTGAGCGAGCCGCCGTTCTCGATGTTGCGGGCGGCACCGAGGAAGCGCTTCGGCGGGTAGAGCGCCGCCGAGTCGACACCACCGGTGAGAATGCGTCCGCTCGCGGGGGCACCGAGGTTGTAGGCGCGCCCCAGCCGGGTGATCGAGTCGAGCAGGACGACGACGTCGTGACCCAGCTCGACCAGGCGCTTGGCCCGCTCGATCGACAGCTCGGCGACCGTGATGTGGTCCTGCGGCGGACGGTCGAAGGTCGAGGCGATGACCTCGCCCTTCACCGAGCGCTGCATGTCGGTGACCTCTTCAGGCCGCTCGTCGACGAGGACGACCATCAGGTGGCACTCGGGGCTGTTGGTCGTGATGGCGTTGGCGATCGCCTGCATCACCATCGTCTTACCCGCCTTGGGCGGGCTGACGATCAGGGCGCGCTGGCCCTTCCCGATCGGCATCACGAGGTCGATGACGCGCGTGGTCAGGATGCCGGGCTCGGTCTCGAGCCGCAGGCGGTCCTGCGGGTAGAGCGGCGTCAGCTTGGTGAAGTCCGGCCGGCCATGGGCTTCCGACGGGTCGAGCCCGTTCACCGAGTCGAGGCGTACGAGGGCGTTGTACTTGTCCTTGCGCTCGCCCTCCCGCTGCTGACGGACTGCTCCGGTCACCGCGTCGCCGCGTCGCAGGCCGTACTTGCGGATCTGCTGCAGCGTCACGTAGACGTCGTTCGGGCCGGTGAGGTAGCCGGTGGTCCGGATGAAGCCGTAGTTGTCGAGGATGTCGAGGATGCCGCCGACCGGGATGAGCACGTCGTCGTCGCTGACGACGGGCTCGGGCTCGTTGCCCCCGAAGCGGTCCGGTCGGTTGGGCCCTCGGTTGCGGCCGCGACCGCGCTCGCGGAACCGTCCGCGTCGTCCGCTGCCGAACTCCTCGTCGTCGCGCGGACCGGACTGGCTGGACTGGCCACCCTGGCCGCCCTGGCCGCCCTGGCCGCCACCGGCCTGCCCACCGGACTGGTCGCCCCGGTCGTTGCGTGCACCACGTTCGGGCCGGTCACCTCGCTCGGGCCGGTCGTCGCGGTCCCCCCGTGGTGCACGGTCGGGGCGAGCGCCACTGTCGTTCGACGCGTCACCGTTCGACGCGTCACCGTTCGTCGCGTCACCGTTCGACGGGTCACCGTTCGACGCGTTGCCGTTCGACGCGTTGCCCTCGCCGGAGGCCGCCAGCCGCTCTTGGCGACGGGCCTCTCGCTCCAGGAAGCGCTCGCGCCCGCGATCGACGCGCTCGGGACGGCCGTCGTCGCCGTCGTTCTCGGCCGCGTCAGAACCGGCGCTGCCGGTCCTGCCGCCGTCGGTCCTGCCGCCGTCGGTCCTGCCGCCGTCGGTCCTGCCGCTGTCGGCCTGAGCGCTGTCGGCCTGAGCGCTGGCGGCCTGAGCGCTGTCGGCCTGAGCGCTGGCGGCCTGAGCGCTGGCGGCCTGAGCGCTGGCGGCCTGAGCGCTGGCGGCCTGCGCGCTGGCGGCGCGGGCAGCATCGCCGGCGTCGCCAGCCGCCGCCCGGGCGGGGTTGCTCGGGGCGTCCGGCTCTGCCTGAGCGCGGGAGGGCCGGACGTTGCGCGAAGCGCGGGCCGGTCGGTCGGTGCCGCCGGCCGAGGCAGGGACACCGGCCTCGGCGACGGGGGGGGCGCCGTTCGTCGAGGGCGCGCTGGCGGGCGAACCGCCCCGCTGCTTGTCCTGGATGGCCTCGATCAGCTGGCTCTTGCGGAGGCGTCCTACGCCGCCGATGCCGAGCTCACCGGCCATGGCCTGCAGCTCGGGGAGCACCATGGCGGCGAGTCCGCCTCCGGCGGTGCCGCTGGTGGCACGGCGGCGAGTGCGCGGCGCTGGTGTGGCGGGAGCGTCCTGCGCGGCGGGCGCGGAAGCGCCGTCCTGCAGCAGGTCGGTGGTGTCGGTCAAGGAGGGTCCTCCTAGTGGGCCGCCCGACCGCGGGCGCGGGCGGGCAGAGGTGGTGCAACCGGTCCGTGGGACGTGCGACCGGTGAGCCTCGCCAGAAGGACGAGGTGCTGAGGGGCCGTGCCGCTGGACCGGGTCGAGACAGAGCTCGCTCGGCCTCACGGGTTCGGCTCGTGCTGTCCGGCACGCCACCGCTGTCGCGGAGCGGACGGGGGCGAGGGGCAGAAGCTGCGACTCAGGGTCGCGCTGCCCGGCAGTGAGCTCGTGGCCCGAGAGAGGCGACGGGTGCTTGCCCAGCGTAGCCAGCCCGCGGGCCGGACACAACACGACCCCCCGGAGAGTCACCCGTTCGGCGGTCTCGCGCCGGGACGACAGCGTCTACGCAGCGGGGACTACGCAGGGGTGACCAGGTGGGCGCCGGGCAGGTCGACGTCGAGCGTGAGCACTCGCCACCCAGGGCACCCGGCCGCCACGAGGCCCGCGCGGCCGAGCGTCGTGGTCAGTGCCAGGACGGTCGGTCCCGCGCCGCTGACGACGGCAGGCACGCCCTGCCCTCGCAGCCGCTCGACGAGCTCAGCGGTCGCCCTCATCGCGGGCGCGCGGTAGCTCTGGTGCAGGCGATCCTCCGTGGCTGGCAGGAGCAGCGAAGGATCGACGGTGAGGGCGTACGGCAGCAGCGCGGCTCGTGACGCGTTCAGGACGGCATCGGCGTAGGGGACCGTCGACGGCAGCAGCCCACGGACCTCGGCGGTCGATGACCGGTCTGACGGCACGAACGCGACGGGCGCGAGCGTCGCGTGAGCGTCCAGCCGGATCGCGCGGGCGCTGCCGTCCGCCGTCCAGGCGAAGGTCACCCCGCCCAGCAGGCAGGCGGCCACGTTGTCGGGGTGGCCCTCCACGTCGTTGGCGAGCTCGAGGCACGCGTCGTCGTCCAGCTCGGAGCTGCCACCGACCACCAGAGCACGGGCCGCGAGCACTGCCGAGACGATGGCAGCTGAGGACGAACCGAGGCCGCGGGCGTGCGGGATGCGGTTGGCACAAACGACTTCGAGCCCGCGGGGCTGACCGCCGAGGCGGTCGAAGGCTGCCCGCAGGGACGCGACCACGAGGTGCCGCTCGTCCCGGGGCACGTCGTCCGCCCCCTCCCCTGCGACGTCGACGGTCAGGCCCGAGTCGGTGACCCGCACGAGGACGTCGTCGTACAGGCTCAGCGCAAGGCCGGCGCTGTCGAAGCCCGGCCCGAGGTTCGCGCTGGTCGCGGGGACGCGCACGCGCACCGCGGCGGCACGGAAGGACGGCACGGGGACACTCCTAGGGTCTGAGCGGTGCGGGGAGCCGGCGGGTGATCATCCACCAGCAGGCTGCGTAGACGCAGACGATGCCACCTGCGGCGGCGAGCAGCGTTCGGGCCGGCACCGCGTCGGAGAGCAGGCCGAAGACCACCTGGCTCGCCGCGATGATCAGGGTGGCCAGCGTGTAGTCGGCGCTGAACACCCGCCCCCGCAAGGTGTCCGGGACGACGGCCTGAAGGCCGTACGTCGACAGGATCCAGTTGGCACCGCCGCCGGCGTGCGCGACGACGAGCAGGACGAGCACGAGCCAGAACCAGCTGGTGAGCCCCAGCGCGAGGTAGCCGACCCCGAACACGGCCATCGAACCCGCCAGCACGGCGTACAGCCTCGACGGGTCCGTCGCCGTCCGGCGCAGGAGCACCGGGCCGATCAGCGCCCCGACTCCACGGGCGCTGTACATCAGGCCGATGCCGAGGGGGCCGAGCCCGAAGGCGGCAGCGCCGTAGAGCGGGAACAGCGACAAGGCGCCGTTGCCGAAGGCCGGGCCGCTCTTGCAGGTCAGCAGCGCCAGGACCCGGTGCTCGCGCCTGGCGTAGCCGAGCGCCTCGGAGAGGTCCTCAGAGACGGGACGGCGCGCGCGTGGGGGCGTCGACGGGTCGGAGAACGGGCGGCGGGTGGACGCGGTCAGGGCGGCGGCACCGAGCAGGAGCACCGCATCGAGCACGAAGCAGAAGGTGTAGCCCAGCGTCGCGGACAGCAGCCCGCCGAGGGCCGCGCCGACCGCGAGCATGGTCCCCCAGGAAGCACCGGACAGGACCGTCGCGACCGGCAGGTCCTCGGGATCCACCAGGTTGGGGACGGCAGCCGCGCCGGCCGGCTGGGCGAATGCCTTGCAGCCGGCGACGATCCCGATCGCGACGAGGGCGATCCACGCGGTGGCCTCCGAGCGGACCAGCACGAGGAGCAGAGCTGCCAGCCCCGCGACGACGTTGCTGACCACGATGACCCGGCGCCGGTCCAGCCGGTCGACGACGGTGCCGGCGTACGGGCTGGCGAGGGCGAAGACCAGGGTGTCGGCAGCGAGGACCAGGGCTCCCCAGATGCCCGTGCCGGTCAGCTCGGGCAGCAGGACGAGCAGCGGGACGATGGCGAACCAGTCGCCACCGAGGGCGATGAGCTGCGCCACGTAGGCACGCCGGAAGTCCTTCTCCCGGCGCAGCAGGTCGAGGTAGAGCCTCAAGACCATTGACGCGTAGAGAGGCTCAAGCCTGCAGGCCGAGGGCCGCCGCCGCCGCTTCAGCGCTGTTGGCGATCGTCTGCGGTTTCGGTGCGCCCGCGATCGCCCAGTCGGGGTCCTTCAGGCCGTTGCCCGTCACGGTGCAGACGACCCGCTCGCCCGCAGTGATCAGCCCCGCGGCGTGCGCCTGCAGGAGCCCCGCGACGCTGGCCGCGGAGGCCGGCTCGACGAACACCCCTTCGCGCTGGGCGAGCAGCCGGTAGGCAGACAGGATCTGACGGTCGGTGACGGCCTGGATCGCGCCCCCCGACTCGTCACGGGCATCGAGGGCCTGCTGCCACGAGGCCGGGTTGCCGATCCTGATGGCGGTCGCGATCGTCTGCGGGGCAGGCACTCTCACGCCGGACACGATCGGCGCGGCGCCCGAGGCCTGGAAGCCGAGCATGCGGGGCCGGTGCGAGCTGGTGCCGTCCGCGGCGTACTCGCCGTAGCCCTTCCAATAGGCCGTGATGTTGCCGGCGTTGCCGACCGGCAGGCAGTGCACATCGGGGGCATCGCCCAGGGCGTCGCAGATCTCGAACGCCGCAGTCTTCTGCCCGTCGATGCGGTCGGGGTTCACCGAGTTGACCAAGGTCGTCGGGTAGTCCTCCGACAGCACCCGGCACAGGTCGAGGCAGTCGTCGAAGTTGCCCTGCACCTGCAGCAGGCGAGCCCCGTGCACGAGCGCCTGAGCCAGCTTGCCGAGCGCGATCTTGCCCTCGGGGACGAGGACCGCGCAGGTCAGCCCGCCCTTGGCGGCGTAGGCGGCGGCGCTGGCGCTGGTGTTGCCGGTGCTGGCGCAGATGACCGCCTCGCTCCCTGCCTCGACGGCCTTGCTGATGGCCATCGTCATGCCGCGGTCCTTGAACGACCCGGTCGGGTTGGCCCCCTCGACCTTGAGCCAGACGTCAGCGCCGACCAGCTCGGACAGGACCCGGGCGCGGACGAGCGGCGTCGCCCCCTCGAGCAGAGTCACGACAGGGGTGGTGGCCGTGACCGGGAGGCGGTCGCGGTACTGCTCGATGAGGCCGTTCCAGCCGGCCCAGTGCCGGGTGCCGGCGAGGGGGGTGGTCGTCACGTCAGGGCCTCTGCTCTCGTCGTCGCTGCCGTGCGGGCTTCTCGTGGCCTCTGACGTCTCGGGGCATCACGGTTCCTGGCCCTCCACCCGCATCACCGAGGCGACGGCCCGCACGCTGTCGAGGCCGCGCAGCTGCTCGACGACCGCCTGGAGGGCGGCGTCGCTGGCCTTGTGGGTGACGACGACGAGGCTGGCGTCGTCCCCGTGGCCCTCCTGGCGGACCGTCCGGATCGACACGTCGTGGTCGGCGAAGGCGTTCGCCACGGCTGCGAGGACACCAGCCTTGTCGGCCACGTCGAGGCTGATGTGGTACCTCGTGACGACCTCGCCCATCGCGCGTACGCGCAGGTCGGCGTAGTCCGACGATCCGGCTCCCCTGGCTCCCGACAGGGTGTTGCGGGCAACGGCGACGAGGTCGCCGAGGATCGCGCTCGCCGTGGGCGAGCCTCCCGCGCCCGGCCCGTAGAACATCAGGCGTCCAGCGCTGGCCGCCTCGACGAACACGGCGTTGTAGGCCTCCCGGACGCTCGCGAGGGGGTGAGTCCTCGGGATCATCGCCGGATGGACCCGCACGGAGACGCCGTTGCCGGAGACGTCGCTGACCCGCTCGGCGATCGCAAGGAGCTTCACCACGCACCCCATGGCCTTGGCGCTCGCGACGTCTGCCGCCGTGACCTCGGTGATGCCCTCGCGGTGCACGTCAGCGGCGACGACCCGGGTGTGGAAGGCGAGCCCGGCGAGGATCGCAGCCTTGGCCGCGGCGTCGAACCCCTCGACGTCCGCGGTCGGATCCGCCTCGGCGTAGCCGAGGGAGGTCGCCTCGTCGAGGGAGTCCTGGAAGCCGGCGCCGGTCTCGTCCATGCGGGTCAGGACGAAGTTGGTGGTGCCGTTCACGATGCCCGTCACGCGCGAGATCTGGTCACCGGCGAGGGATTCCCGCAGGGGACGCAGCAACGGGATGGCGCCGGCGACGCTCGCCTCGTAGTAGAGGTCGGCGCCCGACTCGGCGGCGGCCGCGTGCAGCGTGGCGCCGTCCTCGGCCAGCAGCGCCTTGTTGGCCGTCACGACGCTCTTGCCTCCGGCCAGCGCGGCCAAGATGAGGCTCCGTGCCGGCTCGAGGCCGCCGATCACCTCGACCACCAGGTCGATGTCGGGGCGCGCCACCAGACCCGCGGCGTCAGTCGTGAACAGCTCATCCGGCACGGGCAGGTCCCGGACGCGACCGAGCCGGCGTACGGCGATGCCAGCCAGCTCGAGCGGCGCGCCGATGCGGGCGCTGAGGTCGTCACCGGAGCTGTGCAGCAGGCGGACGACCTCGGCCCCGACGGTGCCGCAGCCGAGCAGCGCGACCCGCAGCGGGGCTGGGGTCGAAGGGGCCGCAGTGGGGGCAGTCATCTCAGATCACCGTGACCGGGTCGTGCTGCGAGGTGGTGCAGCACTGGCAGGTCCGCCCGGGGGGCAGGGGCGCAGGGGCGAGCAGCCGACGACCACGGGCCACGGCGACGACGAGCAGCGCGAGAGCGGTGACGGCGTAGACGGCTGTGGCGACAACCCCGCCGGCGGCTCCCACGACGAGGCCGACGGCGAGCAGGAGTCCGAGCACCGCCGCGCACAGGAGCGCCCGCAGGCCCCGGGTGCCCGTCATGTCCTGCTCCTGCGCAGTCGCACCACGAGGAACGCGACGCCGGCGAGCACGGCGTAGAACACGAGCAGGGCCAGCAAGGCGCTGCCGCGGTCGTCGTAGATGACCAGGAACACCAGAGAGGCCATGGCGAGAAGGCCTGCGTAACGGGCCCAGTCGGCGCCGGTGAGCTCACTCATCCGACGTCCAGACCGATCAGGTCGTCCTCGGTCTCGCGACGCACCAGCAACCGGGCGGCGCCGTCCTTGACCGCCACGACCGGGGGGCGGGGCACGTGGTTGTAGTTGTTGGCCATCGAGCGGTGGTAGGCGCCGGAGGCCGGCACGGCGACGAGGTCGCCCGGCGAGAGGTCTGCGGGAAGCGGCACGTCGTGCACGACGATGTCGCCGCTCTCGCAGTGCTTGCCGCAGAGCGTGACGTTGGCCGGCTCGGCGGTCGAGGCCCGCGAGGCGAGCACCGCGGTGTAGCGGGCGTCGTAGAGGGCGGTACGGATGTTGTCGCTCATGCCCCCGTCGACGCTGACGTAGGTGCGCAGACCGGGCAGGACCTTGACGGTGCCGACCTCGTAGAGAGTGATGGTCGTGGGGCCGGAGATGGACCGACCCGGCTCGACGGCCAGGCGCGGCAGCGCGAGACCGGCGGCCTCGCACTCGCGGGCCACGATGGCCCGCAGGCCGGCTGCGAACTCCTCGACGGGCATGGGGTCGTCCGCGGAGGTGTAGGCGATGCCGGTCCCTCCGCCCAGATCGAGCTCTGGCAGCTCGATCCCGTGCTCGTCACGCACCTGCGCGAGCAGTCCGACCATGCGGTGGGCGGCCAGCGAGAAGCCGCGGGTGTCGAAGATGTGCGAGCCGATGTGGCAGTGCAGTCCGACGAGCTCGAGCGAGGGCAGGGCGAGGATGCGGCGCACCGCCTCGATGGCGGCTCCACTGGCCAGCGAGAAGCCGAACTTCTGGTCCTCCTGGCCGGTCTGGACGAACTCGTGCGTGTGAGCCTCGACCCCGGGGGTCGAGCGGACGTAGACCCGCTGGCGCAGGCCCTTGCGCTCGGCAAGCGCTGCCAGCCGTACGATCTCGTCGAAGGAGTCGACGACGATGCGGCCCACCCCGTAGTCCAGCGCTCGTTCCAGCTCCGCGACGCTCTTGTTGTTGCCGTGGAACGCGAGCCGCTCAGCCGGGAACCCCACGCGCTCGGCGACAGCGAGCTCGCCGCCGGTGCACACGTCGAGCCCGAGGCCCTCCTCGGCGACCCAGCGGGCGATCGCTGAGCAGAGGAACGCCTTGCCCGCGTAGTAGACGTCCGCATCCTGGAAGGCCGCCCGCCAGGACCGGCACCGGGCCCTGAAGTCGTCCTCGTCGAGGATGTACGCCGGGGTGCCGAACTCGGCGGCCAGGTCCCGCACGTCGACGCCCCCGATCTGCACCACGCCGTCGGCGCTGCGCTGTGCGCCACCGGGCCAGACGGCCGGGTCGAGGTCGCTGTCGTGCTGGACGGCGGTCACATGCGCTCCGGCGCGCTGACGCCCAGCAGGCGCAGCCCGTTCTCGAGGACAATGCGGGTGGCCCGCCACAGCAGCAGCCGCGGGGCGGCGGTCGGCGCGACCGGCTCGTCGCCCTTGGGCAGCACCTGGCACTCGTCCCAGAAGCGCTGCGCGGCCTTGGCGACCTTCTCCTCGAGGTAGCGGGCGACGCGGTGGGGCTCGCGCAGCTCGGCGGCGGTCGCGACCATCTGCGGGAACTCCGCCAGCGCCAGCAGCAGCTCGCTCTCGCGAGGGTGGGAGAACAGCGACAGGTCGACGTCGGCGGGGTCCGCGCCGGAGATCCCGAGCTCCGCGGCGTTGCGCAGGACCGACGCAGCGCGCGTCGCGGCGTATTGCACGTAGAAGACCGGGTTGTCGCTGCTGCGGGTGGCGGCGAGGTCGACGTCGAGGTCGAGGGTCGTATCCACGGAGGACCGGGCCAGCGTGTAGCGCGCAGCGTCGGCGCCGATGAGCTGGACGAGCGCGTCGAGGGAGACGTACTGACCCTTGCGCTTGCTCTGCCGCAGGACCTCACCGTCCTGGATGACGTTGACGAGCTGCCCGATCAGCACCTCGATGCTGGTGTCGGGGTCGTCCCCGGCGCAGGCAGCGATGGCCTTGAGCCGCCCGACGTAGCCATGGTGGTCGGCGCCCAGCATGTAGATGCAGCGGTCGAAGCCACGACCGCGCTTGTCGAGGTAGTAAGCGGCGTCGGCCATGAAGTACGTGGAGGTCCCGTCGCTCTTGACGAGCACGCGGTCCTTGTCGTCACCGAAGTCGCTGGTGCGCAGCCAGACCGCGCCGTCCGACTCGTAGACGTGCCCCTGCGCGCGCAGCGTCTTGAGCGCCTGCTCGGCCGCGCCCGAGGTCTGCAGCGAGAGCTCGCTGAACCACACGTCGAACTCGACGCCGAAGTCTGTGAGCGCCTGGCGGATGACTCCGACGACCAGCGGGAGACCGCGCTCGCGGAAGACGGCGAGCGCCTCGTCGTGGGGGAGGTCGAGGACGCCGGGGTGGTCGGCGACCACGTGGGCGGCGTAGTCGGTGACGTAGTCGCCCTGGTAGCCGTCCTCGGGCAGAGGGGTGCCCTCGGCACGAGCGAGCATGGACGCGGCGAACAGGTCGAACTGGTTGCCGGCGTCGTTGACGTAGTACTCGCGGACCACCTCGGCGCCGCTGGCCTCCAGCAGCCGGCCGAGGGCGTCGCCGACGGCGGCCCAGCGCACGCCGCCGATGTGGATGGGCCCCGTCGGGTTGGCGCTGACGAACTCCAGGTTGACGCGCTGGCCTGCCGCGGAGCCGTTGGTGCCGTAGCCCGCGCCGGCCTCGACCACCTGGCGGGCGACCGCACCGAGAGAGGCCTGCTCGATCCGCAGGTTGAGGAAGCCCGGGCCGGCGATGTCGACCGACGCGATGCCCGGGAGAGCGCGGAGCCGGGTGGCGACGAGCTCGGCCACCTCTCGTGGCGGCCGGCCGGCCTGCTTGGCGAGCTGCAGCGCGATGCTCGTCGCGTAGTCGCCGTGCTCCTTGACCCGTGGACGCTCGACGGTCACCTCGGTCGGCGGGACGACAGCGAGCTCGCCCGCCTCGACGGCGCCGACGACCGCGGCGCGGACCGCTGCGCCGAGCTCGGTGGGGGTCATGGCCCCAGGCTATCCGGCGGGCCCGCCTAGACTCCGCTGCGGCCGAGCAACGGGAACGCACTTCCCGTCCCGGTCGTCCCACCAAGGGGGCGCCCTCGCGCTCCTGCTCCCCCGGACCAGGACGGACCGTCGCATGCCCAGCTCGCCCAAGCCGCCCCGAGGCACGCCCCCCCGTGGCAGCTCTGCGCGCAGCGGCTCGTCCCGCCGGGCCGCTCCGACCAAGGTCTCCAAGCCCTTCCCGTGGGGCACCGCTGTCGGTTCGGCGGTCCTGGCGCTCGCGCTCATCGGGGTCGTCACCTACGCCGCGCTGAACCAGGGCTCGGGTATCCCGGGCAACATCAAGGACCCGGACAGCAGCATCAAGGGGGTGCAGGTCGCCGAGGCCGCGACGCTGGGTCGCACCCACGTCCCCGGTCCCGTGACCTACCCGACCCTGCCGCCGTCCGGCGGGGACCACAACATCGTCCCTCAGCAGTGCGCGGTCTACACCGAGCCGATCGCCCCCGAGCGGGCCGTCCACTCGATAGAGCACGGGGCGGTCTGGATCACGTACCAGCCCTCGCTGCCCAAGGACCAGGTGGAGGACCTCGCCAAGAAGGTCCAGGGCGACCCGTACATGCTGATGAGCCCGCTGGCCGAGCAGGAGAGCCCGATCGTGCTGACCTCCTGGGGGCGCTCGCTGTCTGTCCCCACAGCAGGCGACGACCGCGTCGACGACTTCGTCTCGGCCTACCGCAACGGTCCGCAGACCCCCGAGCGCGGCGCGGCCTGCGTCGGAAGCACCGCGACCGGACCGCTGCCCGCTGCACCGGCCCCCGCTGCCCCGGCACCAGCCCCCGCGGCACCGGCACCGGCCAGCCCGCCCACCGGCTGATCGACCGGGCGAACGGCTAGCTGGGCGGCAGGCCCGCGAGCCGCCGGACGACCTCGATCAGGTCGTCCGGGTCGAACGGCTTGGTGAGGTAGGCATCGACGCCGATCCGGCTGCCGCGCTCGAGGTCGGCCTCCTGCGCCCGCGCCGACAGCAGGACGACCTTGATGCCGGCCGTCTCGGGGTCGGCCCTCAGGCGGCTCGCGGCCTCCCAGCCATCGAGCCGGGGCATCATGATGTCGAGCGTGATCACGTCCGGCCGCACCTGCTTGACCTTGTCGAGGCAGTCCTGCCCGTCGACCGCGGTGTCGACCTCGAACCCCTCGAGTTCGAGGTTGACCGAGATCAGCTGCCGGATCACGGTGTCGTCGTCCACGACCAGCACACGCCCCAGGCTCCCCGACATGGACGGGACGCTACACAGCGCGACCAAATCCCCGGCTGCCTCCCGCGCTGGTAGCGTCTGGCCGCCCAGAGCCCCCGTAGCTCAGGGGATAGAGCACTGCCCTCCGGAGGCAGGGGCGCAGGTTCGAATCCTGCCGGGGGCACAGACAGAAGGCCAGGTCAGACGAGGTGCGACGGCGCCACTTGGGGCCGCGTTGGCGATCTTTCCAGGCTCTTCGGACTTCAGCGTGGTGAGGCGGTTCGGCGGGTGCGGGTTCCGCTGGCGGCGAGGAGCATCCGGAGCCGGTAGTTGTCGAAGTTGCGGTACCGTGGGCGAGGCGCCGGGCCTTCTCGATGAGGATGTTGATCGCCTCGGTGCCGCCGTTGCTGAGGCCGTCGGTATCGAAGTAGGCAAGGACTTGGCCGCGCCAGGAGCGCAGGGTCCGGCCGAGCCGGGCGACCTCGGGGACCGGGCAGGTGTGCAGCGTGTCGAGCAGTCTCTCGGCCAGCTTGCGACGCTCGCGCAGGCTGGCGGTGCCGGCGTAGACCGCCCGCAGTTGCTGATAGCAGGCCCAGGCGAGTTCGACGTCGAGGTGCGGGTCACCGGCAAGCAGCCCGGCGTGGAGCCGGGCGTGCTGCCGCTCGCTCAGGTGCTCCAGCCCGTGCCGGAGCAGCCCGCGGATTTTGTAGAGCGGGTCGTCCTTGTGGCCTCGCCGGTGCAGTTGTTCCTGCTGCACTCGGCGGCGGACCTCATCGACGACCTGGGTGCCGAGCTTGACGACGTGGAAGGCGTCGAGCACCTGGACGGCGTGGGACAGGTGGTCACGCAGCGCGTTGGCGTAGCCGCGGAACGCCTCGAGCACGGCGTGCTTGATCCCGGCCCGGAACTCCGGTGGTTGCGCGGTCAGCCAACCGCCATAGGACGGCCCAGACCGGCCCAGCACGAGGTCGGGCAGACGGGCCCTGACCTGCCCGTTCTCATCACGGGACAGATCGACCATGCACGTCACCTCCCGGCCGGCACCGAACGTGCCGGGACGCCAGACGTGCTCGTCCACGCCCAAGCTCTCGACCCCGACCAGGCGGGCCGGGTCGGTGGCCCGCCGCTCGGCCTCCACGGCCAGGGCGTCCCACAAGGTGTGCCAGTCGACGTCGAGCCGGCGGGCCAGCGCCGCGACTGTCGTGTCGTCCTGCTCGAGCGCGTCCGCCGCCCACACGACCGCCCGGCGGGTCAACCGCGCCCGCGGCGCCGCCAGCGGGTGCGCCTCGGTGAACGTCACCCTCGGACACGCCGGCTCCGGGCACCGCCAGACCCGTTTGCGCCAGCGCACCAGCACCCGGCGATGCCCGAACGGGACGTCGTGCAACAGATGCTCGCGCCGGCCGTGCAGAACCGCCAGGACACCACAGTCACCGCACCCCTGGACCCGGCGCTCGGTCTCGACGGTCAACCGCAGCCCGCGCTCGTCCGCCTCTGCGTCCAGAACACGCACCCCTGCCACGCCGAACATCACGCCCGCACGCGGGCAGCCCTCACTACAGTCCATCTCGTCGAGGTCCTCCAGACCAGGTGCTTGGTCGCTTCTGATCTTCGAGGGCCTCGACCCTCAATCAGCTCACCCACGTCGCCCGGCGTGTCAGCCCTCCACCACGCTCAGATCCGAAGAGCCTCTTTCCAACACTCTTACAACAGCGGCCGGTCTGGGGCGCAGGGGCTGTCCACACCGGTTCTGACCGGTCCAAGCCTTGCGTGGCGGCGAACGACGCCGAGCGAGATGCCCGCAGCAGAACATCGTTTGCCTCGAGAGTGCACCCGATGGCGTGCTTACGATGTCGGCCGTGCCGCAGAGAGTCTGCTCCCGACTGCGACGGGAGTTGCCGGGCTGCCGAGCGATGGCGTCCAGTCTCGGCAAGCTCACCACCCCGCGCGCTGCGCACCCGACCGCCGGAACCGAGGCCAGGACCCTGTGATCTGCAGTCAGCAGCCCCGAGGATGGTCACGAGGGGGACGGGGCTGTTTGAGCACGTCCTCGCAGGTCAAAGCCCCGCGCTCGGCTGTCTGGACGGGCCGCGAACTGGCGCGAAGTGCAGCTAGGGACCGTGGCTTGCGGTGCGTCGTCGGGCGTGGCAGGAGCACGTCACACGTCCAAGGCGGGCCACTACGGGGGCGCCGGACAACCGCTCGTGCCGGTGTGCGTGCGCTGGCCGACTCAGACGCGTCGCCTCCGTGAGTTCTCCGGCGCTGCCCCTTGCGCTGCTTGCTCTCATCGTCGCAGGACCGCTGCCACGACGGCGTCAGACTCGTTCGCAGCGATCCTGCAGCTCGGACATGACTGCCCTCTCGCGCGCGGTCGTGGCGGTGGGCGTTGCGCTGCTTGACGTGGGGCCTGGGGGGCTCTGGCCGGGCGGTGGCCGGTGTACGCGGCGGGCGGGGCGCTGGGCGGGTCGGCCCTGTTGCTCACTCGCGTTACCGAGCGTCTCCCGGGCCGGGTGGGTCGATCGGCCGACAGGAGCTAGCCGTGCCTTCGGGCAGAGCTCCTCCACGCCGCTCGACCCGGCAATGGGGCGCTGGCGGGTCGAGCTGCCGGCACACCTGGTGAGAAGGACGTTCTCGACTCCGAGCGCGTCCGGCTCCGACTCCCCATGGCTGGCGCCCGCAGGTGTCCTCAGGCGCGCGGGTCACGAGCGCCGCGCGGGAGGCGACGCCGTCGGAACGGCAGGCACACTCCGTAGAGCATCAGCGCAGGCCCGGCGGCGAAGGCGAGCGTGGGCCAGAGCTTGATGTCGTTCACCACGATCTCCTCACCCTGTGGACCTTGGTAGATGCAGTCGAGCCCGATGGGGAACGGGTGCAGGCCGACGTCGACCCCCTGGCCTACCTCTTGCGACACCCCGGAGCCGGGCGGCGGCCGCAGGCGGGGGCTGTCGTTGCAGACGTCCTCGAACCCGTCCTTGTCGAAGCCGATGCCGGCGACGGCGCCCAGCATCATCACGCAGCCGGTGAGTACCACGACGAGACCGGCGAGCAGCCGTGCGAGGAGTCTGCCAGTTGCCTTGAAGCTCGACAGCACGTGCCGTTCCGGGGTCACCCGAACGGCGCTTCCGGGTACGTCCCGAGTCCTGAGTAGTGGGCCCACCTTCCCGGCGCATCGAACAGGTCCGTGTCGCCGCTCATGAACCGGTCCTCTCGGTTCAGGACGGGTGAGAACCTCTTGCCCTCCAGGGATGCCGGCACAGGCCGGTTGTACCACAAGCCCATGCAGTCGCTGTTGGGCTTCGTCACGTACGTGTACGGCCGCACCGCTGGGTCCCCGACGGGGTACTGAGGACAGTCGTTGCTGACGACCTGGTAGCGAACCTGCTGGTCGGAGCGCGACTGGGTGCCCTTGTCGGCGTAGACGGTCATGTACACCCGGACGTCGGCTCCCGGTGCGAGCGTGTCGTCGAGCTTGTTGGGGTTTCCGATCCCGATGCTGAAGCCGAGCTCGCCGCAGTTGTCGAGGGCATCGTTGCCGTCGAAGTACGCGCCCCAGTCCTCCGCCGAGGCGGTACCGCCCGAGCCCTGGACCGAGATGTCCCACGAGCGGACCTGACGCCCGGGCCCGCCCTCCCTCGCTGCGAAGAAGTCTCGCTCGCTCGAGAGCGAGAAGCACGCCGGACGGAAAGGAAACGCCTGGCGTTGCCCGTCGTTGTAGAGCGAGTAGTCGAGCTCGATCCCCCACTCCGTCGGGACGATCTCGGGATCGTGACGACGCGTGTCAGGTCCTTCGGACTGGCCGTTCCGCGTCCAGATGTGCAGGGCGCTCAGCGTCACTTCGTCCTGGCGCCGGAGCGACTGCACCAACTGCCGCTGCCTGGGTCTCATGGGGCGACTGGAACACGCATCCCACCAGATGAGGGATTCCCGCAACGATGTTCACCAGAGTCCCCCGCGCCTTCCCACCACAGACTCACGAGACGGGACACGTGGGGCACGTGCGCAGGGCCGTGGCCTGCGTGCACTACCGCTTGGGTCTGTCGTCATCGTGGTCGTCGTCGTGAGTCGGCGCTGTTGCAGTGAACGGGGCCGCGCGGACGACGCCGTCGTGCTGGAGGTGAGCAGGGCGCGGCACGGTCTGTTGCGTCAAGGCACTGGAGACCTGGTGCGAGGACCAGCGGAGCCCCTGGCCCTACCTCGTCGTGGCTGTCGGGCTCTCGGCCACAGGCGCCATTCCGGTGCGTCAGGACCGGGCTCGCTGCCGGCGCCCGACGGAGCGCCACGGGTTCGCCAAGCCGCTTGGCTCTGGAACGACTCGCCTCCGTTGACACCGGACTCGCAGATGTTACGGTGACGTTACTAACGGCACTGTCACTTACGCCGACCCCCACCGGGGGGACGGCGGTGCAGTCCGAGACGCGAGAGCGGAGCAGCACGCATGGTGCAGGTCGATGGGCGCACGCTCGACATCACGAAGCAGAACGTCGCCGTGGAGAGGGTGCTCGCCGAGACCGAGAACCCCCGCCACCGCTACCTGCTCCAGGCCTACCTGCGGCACCGCTACCTCGAGTCCGCCGGGCGCTACGAGGAGATCCTCGAGCCGGACCTGACCGTCGACTCCGCGCACTACCGCTTCGACCTCGTGGGCCGGGACCGCTTCGAGCTGCACGGCACGGAGCAGGTCGCGATGGTCTACAAGCACTGGACCGACACCGACCAGTGCGTGTTCTACGTGGAGGACGAGACCGTCGCGGTCGGCGACCACCTCATCGTCGGGCGTGGCATCGGCTACCAGCAGACGCTGGGGTCCGAGCTGGTCGATGGCGGAGACGATGTCGACCCCGGCGCGATGTACCTCGTCAGGTCCGCCATCTGCATGATCTGGCCGTACGACGACCAGTGCCGCCTGCTGGGCGAGGACATCTGGGAGTGGGACCCCTCGCAGCGCAGGAACATCAAGCTCGACCCCGCCGACGTCCTCACGGCCAAGGGGGCCGGCGAGCTGCTGGCACCCTTCATCAAGCCGCTCCCGCCGTTCGACGACAGCCTGCTGCCCCGCTGAGCGCGATCTCTGACCGGTCGGTGCGAGCTAGCCGACCGGTCGGAGCGCTTCGCGCGTCAGGCTATCGACGTCGGGATAGCCGTCGATGGCCATCGTGAGGTCGACCTCCGCGAGCAGACAGCGCAGGACGTGCTCGACACCGGCCTGCCCCCCGACGGCAAGCCCGTAGGCGTACGGGCGACCGATGGCAACCGCGCTGGCGCCCAGGGCGAGCGCCTTCACGATGTCCGGGCCGCTGCGCACCCCGGAGTCGAAGACGACGGGAACCCCGGCGGCCGCGTCGACAACCCCTGGCAGGCAGTCCAAGGCGGGCAGACCGCCGTTGGCCTGTCGCCCACCGTGGTTCGAGCAATAGATGCCGTCCATCCCGCTATCCACCGCACGCCGGGCGTCCTCGGGCGCGCAGATCCCCTTGAGCAGCAGGGGCAGCGACGTGAGCGACCGCAGCCAGTCGAGGTCGTCCCAGCACAGCCTCTGGTTGCCGAAGACCTTCGACCAGTGGCCGGTCGCGGCCTGCAGGTCCTGCTCCGGGGGTACGGCCAGGCGGCTGCGGAACACCGGGTCGCTGAAGTAGTTGGCCAGGCACAGCCCCTTCAGCTGCGGGAAGCTCGCGATCTGCAGGTCTCGTGGGCGCCAGCCGAGGGCCAGCGTGTCCAGGGTGATGACGATGGCCGAGAAGCCAGCCACCTCGGCGCGACGCACCAAGCTCTCGGCGAGCTCCCGGTCGTTCGGCGGGTAGAGCTGGAACCAACCGGGGGTGTCGCCGAGCGCCGCCGCGACGTCCTCCAGAGGGGCCTGCGACAGGGTCGAGGCGATCATGGGAACGCCGAGCGCGGCTGCGGCCCGAGCGCTCGCGAGGTCACCCTGGCCGTCGTCGGCACAGATCCCGAGAACGCCCACCGGTGCGAGCATCAACGGCGTGGGCAGCGTGTGCCCAAGCAGTTCGACGGACAGGTCGCGCTCTGCCGCACCGACAAGCATCCGAGGCAGCAGGCCGTACCGCCCGAAGGCCCGTACGTTGCCGTTCTGGGTGCCCTCGTCACCGGCGCCGCCGGCGACGTAGGACCAGATCTCGGGAGGCATCGTCGCCTCGGCCCGGCGGGCCAGCTCCGCATGGCTCATCGGCAGATCGGGTTGCTTCCCGGACAACCCGTCCAGGTAGGTGCCGAACTGCCAGTCTCCGTAGTTCGCCACAATCAAGCCTCTCGCGTCGGGGCGGGCACGGTCAGGGTTGCCGTGCGCCGTGGGGTGGGCGCAGGCGTCTACTCTCCACCGGGTGGGCGTGGCGAGCAGGCGCAGCGACGAGGGTGGTGCTCGGGGTGCCACTGACGGGGGCGCGAGGCTCATAGTCGCCGCCGACCATCCGGGGCAGCTCTCGCACTCGCCCACCGGCTGGCCGCGCCAGGCAGCTGGCGCCGGAGGCTCCGGCATCGGGGAGGGTGAGCCGGGTGCCCCGTCGCGCGGGCCCTCTCGTGCAGTGGAGCTGGCGGCCCAGTGGTTGCACCAGGGCCGGAGGGTCGACATGCGCGGCCTGGGTGAGGCTCTCGGAGTTGCGCGGATGACCCTGTTCCGTCAGACCGGCGGCAGGGACGCGCTCCTGGGCGACGCCCTGTGGCTGTTGACCGAACGCGGCCTGATTGCCGCCCTGCGGCGTTGGGAGGCCGAGCGGCCACCCGGCGAGCTGCTCTCGATCGGCACCGGACGTCTGATCAACGAGAGCGTCTCGAAGGCCAAGGGGTTGCGCCGCCTGCTCGACGAGGAGCCAGCCCTCGCGATGCGGGTGCTCACGGACCCCGAAGGCCGGGTGCAGCCCGGTGTCGTGGCGTTCATCGAGGCACTGCTCCGCCGCGACATGGACGAGCTGGGCTACGTGCCCGTGGTCGACCCGGGCGAGCTGGCCTACGCCCTCGTGCGGCTCGGGGAGTCCTTCCTCTACGCCGATGTCCTCGGGGCCCGGCAGCCGGACGTCGACACAGCGAACCGCGTCCAACGCGCGCTCGTGGAGGGCGACCGTCCCTGACCGAGGGCCGGCTGTCAGGACGTGGCGCTCGCGGCCATCCCGCGACTTCGGCGTCGTGGGTCGCGCGAGCGGGACAGCAGCAGGGCGCAGATCACGGCCAGGACGAGCGACAGGCCGGTGAACACGTCACCGATCCACGTCGCGACGCCGGCGAACTGGAGCCCCGTGATGTTCACCGCCAGGAAGAAGATCGCGGTCAGCGCACCCAGGACGTTAATCCGCCCGAGCGTGAACGACGTGGCACCGAGGAACGCGGCGGCGATGGCGCTGAGGGTGAAGCCCGGCCCGATCTGCGGATTGCCGGCACCGGTACGAGCAAGCAGCAGGACCCCAGCCAGGCCGGCAAGGGCCCCGGCCAGGACGAACGCCCAACTGGTCATCCGATCGACGCGGATGCCGACGAGTCGCGCCGACGCCTGGTTGGAGCCGACGGCGTGCAGGGAGCGCCCGAACGGGGTGTGTCCGAGCGTGAACCACACGGCGGCGGCGGCCACGGCGAGCACGTACACCAGGTTCGGGATGCCGAACGTGATTCCGCCACCGAAGGCTGTGACGGAGGCCGGGATGCCCGAGATGGAGTTGCCCTTGGTGTACCAGTTGACCAGGCCGGAGATGAGCGCGGCCGTGCCCAGCGTCGCGATGAAGGAGTCCACCCCAAGGCGCACGACGACCATCGCGTTCACCGCACCGACCACGGCGCCGGCGCCGATGCCGACGGCCACCCCCAGCAGGAGCGGCAAGCCGTCGGCGAACGCCGCGGCTGCGGCGATCGAGGCCATCCCCGTGGTCGGCCCGATGGACATGTCGATGTTGCCGCAGATCATCGGCAGCAGCAGTCCCAGCGTCAAGACCGCGAGGATCGACTGCGAGCTCGCGATGTTCTGGAAGTTGCCGGGCTGGGTGAAGACTTCAGCGGTGACGCTCCACGTCGCGTAGAAGACCAGCGACAGGATCACCAGCACGGGGAGGGAGTAGTTCCTCACGACGTGACCCGCCCAGGCGCGTGGTCGGGCGCGGTCGCCTTCCCGGTCCGTTCGCGTGCGTGCTGGCACTGCGGTGCCCCTTCGTCATCAGTGGGCGGGGCGGGTGCGACAACCGTGCGAGGCACCGGAGGCAGCAGCGGAGCGAGCGAGCGGGCGCCTGCCGTGCACCCGGGCGGCGTGGCTGACCGCACCGCCCGGGGCTCACTGGCGGCAGGCGCCCGCCCTACCCACCCCAGGACGCCCCCTAGACGCCCCAGGCCTTCTTGTAGATGGACTTGAAGTCAACGGCCGGGACGAAGCCACCTGACTTCGGCAGGTTGTGTCCCTTGTCGACCAGCTGCCAGCCGAGTCCGGACTCCGCGACAGGCTTGCCGGTGAACAGCGAGTTGACGGTGTCCACGGCGGCGTAGCCGGTCCACTCCGACGGCGTGATGTTCACCGCCGAGACGCCCTGGTTGGCGCGCAGGAGGTCGAGCTCGGGGGCGAAGCCCTCTCCGCCCATCACGTAGACCTTCGAGGCCCGACCGGACTGCGCGACCGCCGGGGCGATGCCGAGCAGGGTCGCGCCGGTGAACGGGCTCTTGACGGCGTTGGCCTCGGGGTGCTGGAGCAGGGCGGTCGTGACCTTCTGCTGCAGGTTGGGGCCGAGATCTGCTCCGGTGAAATCGACCTGGGCGACGACCTCGCAGCCGCCGCACTTCGCCATCTCGTCGAGGAAGCCCTTGCCGGTGTACTTGAGCACCGTGACCGTGGGGAGGTTGAAGAAGATGACCTTGGCCTTGCCCCCGGTCGCGGCGATGACGGCCTTGGCCTGGTCAGCCCCGTACTGCTCGGTGAACTGGCCGAGGTTGCCGTTGGCCTTCGCCCCGTAGTTGATCTGACCGCTGAACAGGGGCGGCTCGGCGCTCTTGAACAGCGGGTCGTTGCAGTCGAAGGCGTACATGCCGACGGTCTGGATCCCCTTGGCCTTGGCCTCCTGGAGGGCACCCTTCACCGTCGGGCAGTCCGTGGCGTCGAGGATGATCGCGTTGGCACCCGAGGCGATGGCCTGTCTGACGTTTCCGGCCGCGTTCGCGGGGTTGAGCTGATTATCGTAGACGTCGACCTTCCAGCCGAGCGCCGTGGCGGCCTCCTTCGCCGCGCCGACCGGGACCGACGAGCTGATCGAGGCCTGGCCGGCGGAGATCACGACGACCCGCTTGTCCTTCGCGCCAGGGCGGGGGGCCGCATCCGGTTCGCGCAGGGTCCCGGCGTAGTCGACACCCGTTGCGCCGCCGGATGGAGCAGCCGCCTGAGGCGCCACCGGCCCGGACTCCGGGGTCTGCGCCGTCTCCGTCGATCCTCCTCCGCAGGCGCTCAGCAGGACAGCCGAGGTGAGCAGGCCCGCCGAAGCGGCGATCCGGCGGCGCCGGGTGCGTGAGGTCATGGGCGACTCCAGGTGTGCTGAGGGCTGGCCCCGGGGTGGGACACATCGCGATCCTGCACGAACGATACACATCGTGATCCTGCACACAAGGATCGGACGGGGCTGTGGGCAGAGCGGGCTCTGCCGTGGCAGAACGGGCTAGGGCGAAGCCGTCAAGCCCAGAGACGCCTGCCCCAACCACCACTGCGCGTGGCGCAGCAATCGCTCCGGGGGGAACCGCGTGGCATCGGTCAGGACGAGACGGGCGTACTCGTCCGCGATGGCAGACAGGATCCTTGCGGTGAGGTCGGCGTCCTCGTCGTCACCGCCGCTGAGAGCAGGCCGGACGGCCCGGGTCAGCTGCTCGAGGACGGTCCTGCGCCCCTTGGCAATCACCAGGCGCAGCTTCTCGGGCGCCCCCTCGGGGGGCATCAGCACGAGGCGCCACGTCGTCGGGTGGTCGTGGACCGCACGCAGGTAGGTGCTGAGGCTCTCGACCATGAGCTCCTGGGGATCCCCGGTGCTCAGATCACCCAGCGCAGTACGCGTGACCTGCTCGAGCGCCCGGTTCATCTCTCGGCTGATCACCGCCTCGAGCAGGGCCTGAAGGTCGCCGAAGTGCTGGTACACCACCGCCCGGGTGATGCCGCACCGCTGCGCCACGGCTTCGACCGAGACGGAGTGGAACCCCTCGTCGGTGACGAGTGACGTCGTCACGTCGAGCAACTGCTCGCGCCGGGCCGGCGCACGCATCCGCCGGGGTCGCAAGGCGTCTTGTGCGGTCACGGATCCATGTTACGGTGCCGTTAGTAACGGAAGTGTTAGTTGCAGTCGCCGGCGACCATCGCAGGTCGTCGTCACCTCGATGGGCACTTCTCCCGCAGACGGAGGACTGAACGATGAACAAGACCCGGGCCCGCCCCTGTCCGAGCACCAAGGACGGGGGAACACCGTGAGGGCTGTTGTCTGTCACGAGAGCGTTCTCGAGGTGGCCGACCTGGCTGAGCCAGAGCCCGGCCCGGGCCAAGTGGTGATCAACGTCCTCCGGTGCGGCATCTGCGGCTCGGACCTGCACGCCCGCCACCACTCCGACGGCCAAGCCGACGTCCTCGCCGAGGCGGGTTACGACGGCTTCATGCGGTCGAGCCAGCGGGTGGTCTTCGGTCACGAGTTCATCGGTGAAGTCGCTGAGTACGGCCCGGAGTGCCGCAAGCGGCTCGCCACCGGTGCGCGTGTGGTGGCCATGCCGCTCACGAGGCGCGGCAGCGACGTCCACGCGATCGGGCTCTCCGCGGCCGCTCCTGGCGCTTACGCGGAGCGGGTCGTCGTGGAGGAGTCCTTGATGACCCCCGTCCCGAACGGTCTGTCCACCGACATCGCGGCGCTCACCGAACCCATGGCGGTGGGTTGGCACGCCGTCCAGCGCGCTGACATCTCCAAGAAGGACGTGGCGATCGTCATCGGCTGCGGTCCCGTCGGCCTCGCGGTCATCGCGATGCTCAAGGCGAAGGGGGTTCAGACGGTCGTCGCCAGCGACCTGTCCTCCGGTCGTCGAGCGCTCGCCACCGCATGCGGTGCAGACGTGGTGGTGGACCCGCGCGAGGACTCGCCCTACCCGGAGCCGCGGGGGCACGGTCATCTGACCACGATCCCGTCGAAGGTCCGGTTGGGTCTGGACACCATGGACAAGCTGGCGCGCCTCCCGGTGCCGTGGCACCACGTCTGGCGCACCGCCGACGCGGTGGGCATCACCAACCCGAAGCGCCCCGTGATCTTCGAGTGCGTGGGGATCCCCGGCATGATCGACGGCATCATCACCGCCGCACCGCTGTCCTCGCGGGTCGTCGTGGCCGGCGTCTGCATGTCCCCGGACTCGATCCGGCCGGTGATGGCGATCAACAAGGAGATCGACCTGCGGTTCGTCGTCGGCTACACGCCCCTGGAGTTCCGCGACACCCTCCACATGCTGGCGCAGGGGAAGGTCCGAGCGCCCATCCACACCGGGACGGTCGGGCTCGAGGGGGTCGCGGGTGCCTTCGAGGCCCTCGCGGACCCCGAGACGCACGCCAAGATCCTCATCGACCCGAGCAGCCGTGCCGCCCTCTCGACGGTGGCGACCAGCCCGACCGGGGCACCCTGACCCTTCGGCCCGAACCGGTTCGGCGACCAAGGCCGGCTGCCGACACCTGACCCTGCCAACCCGCCCGGGGCTCAACCAGACGACCGGGCCGGCCGATCCCCTACAGCATGACCAGCCGTTCCGACCACTCCACCTCGGTCGGTTTTGCTCAGCGTTTCCTCGCCGCCCACCCCAGGGCCCACGTCAGTGCGCTCGATGCGTTCGGCTTCTTCACGGCGATGCCGCCGTCGGTGCCGCTGCTCTCGCACCAGGTCCTCGAACCAGGGGCATCCGGCACCGACCTGGTGGTTCCTGAGGACGTCGCACGGGTCGTGCTGGCGTGGGAGGAGCTCCGCGAGCAGAGGTCCGCAGTCGCCCGGGTGCGCTTGCTCGCCGATTCCGAGCGGCCGGTCGACCTGCACTTCTTCGACGTCTCACAACCGTACGGGATCTTGCTCGGCGTGGTCGTGGGAGCCGACGACCTCGAGCTGCACTCCCGCCCGGCGGGCGTGCTGCGCGCGCGGGTGTTCGAGATGCGCGTCGACCAGCTGGGTCACGTCCTTGGAACCAGCCCCGAGGCCCATCCCGTCCTGGGCTGGACCGGCGAGCAGCTGCACGGGCAGAGAGACCTGGCCTTCCTGCACCCCGACGACGTGGCCGGCGCCGTCGCGACGTGGATGTCCATGCTCAGCGAGGTCGGCAGCAGGCGCAGGACCCGGCTGCGGTTCCGCCACGCGGACGGGCACTACGTGTGGCTGGAGTCGACCAACCACAACCTGCTCGACCACCCTCAGCACCGCTGCGTCGTGATGGAGCGGGTGGACATCTCAGAGGAGGTGGCCTCGCGGGAGGCCCTGCAGGCCAGCGAACAGCTGATGCGCACGCTCGCTGAGTCGCTTCCGCTCGGCGTCGCCCAGGTGGACCTGCGGCGGAGCATCGTCTACCGGAACTCCGCGCTGGCCCAGGTCCTCGGCCAGGACGGAGCCGAGGACCTCGACCACCAGATGCTCGGCATCCCGCCCGCGGACCGGAGCCGGATCTGCTCCGCCCTCGACGCGGTGCTGGCGCGTGGCGAGTCCTCGTGCCTGGAGGTCACCGTCGACGGGGCCGGTCAGCAGCGTCAGGTCGAGGTCAAGCTCCAGGCGCTCAACTCCCGGGGCGGGATGATCACCGGCGCTGTCATCTGCGTCGTCGACATCACGGATCCGGTACGCATGCGGGAGGCGCTCCGCCGTCAGGCCACCTTCGACGAGCTGACCGGCTGCCACAACCGCGGCTCCATCCTCGACGTGCTCCAGCAGGCGCTGGGCGCAGCGACGGCCGGACGCGGCACCGCCGCCGTCTTCCTGGACGTCGACGCCTTCAAGCAGATCAACGACACGCACCGGCACGACGCAGGCGATGACGCACTGAGAGCCGTCGCAGCCCATCTGATGAGGCTGGCCCGGGCCGCCGATGTGGTCGGCCGCGTCGGGGGGGATGAGTTCATCGTCGTGTGTCGGGATGTCTCGGACGCTGGTACCGCCGAGCGGATCCGCGAACGGATCTCGGGCTCGTTGCCCATCGCCGTGACCTCAGGGGCCGCTGAGCTGACCGTCACGCTCAGCGTCGGGGTCAGCTGGACACCCGGTGGTTCAGGTGACGCCGAGGCTGTCATCGCTGCCGCCGACGGCGCGATGTACGAGGCGAAGCGACGGCGTCAGGCCGAGCCGGTCAGGGTGGCGCACCTCTGACTCCTGCGGCGGCGCCGGCAGCACGACCACGATCCGGTAGCCCACTGTCCCCCGTGCGCGCTCGTCACACGGCCCCCGGCGCAGCGTCCTGGGGTGCCTGTCCGCCGGCGAGCGCGCCGTCCACGACGGCCTGGGCCAGCGCCCCGTAGGGCGGCAGGAACGAGTCGATCAGATCGCCGCTTCCGCGCACGACGACGCCACGGGGGTTCGAGAACTCGCGGAACCCGTCCCGTCCGTGGTGTCGACCGCTGCCGCTCTGCCCGACCCCGCCGAACCCGAGCGAGGGCAGGGAGCCCTGCACCGCACACACGTTGATGCACGCTCCGCCGGAGGTGGTCCGGCGCAGCACGTGCTCGGCGGTCTCCTGGTCCTGGCTGTAGACGTACAGGCCCAACGGGCGCTCTCCGGCGTTGATGCCGGCAAGGGCCGCGTCGAGGTCGTCGTAGGGGATCACCGGCAAGATGGGGCCGAAGATCTCCTCCTGCATCATGCGCAGGTCCCGCGGCGGGTCGACGACCAGCGTCAGCGGGAGCCGTCGGCTCGTGGGGTCACCCTCGCCGCCCAGGGACACGACACGAGCGCCCGCCTGGTTCGCCTCCTGGACCAGGGCGAGGATCCGGTCGAGGTGTCGGTCGGTGATGATCCCCGTGCAGTCCGCCGAGCTGGCGTAGTCCGGAAGCTCCTGGGTGACGTAGGCGGTGACGTGCTCCACGAAGGCGTCGACCTGGCCCCGAGGGACGAGGACGTAGTCGACCGAGATGCACATCTGGCCGTTCTTGATCAGCTTGGTGCCGATGATCTCGCGGACGCTCGGCGCGTCGACGCTGTCGGTCGTCACGATCGCGGGGCACTTCCCACCCAGCTCGAGCGTCACCGGCACCAGGTTGTCGGCGGCAGCCCGGGCGATCTCGCGACCGATGGCCGGGCTGCCCGTGTAGAGCAGGTGGTCCCAGCGCAGGGTGGGGAACACCTTGGCCAGGGCGAGCCCACCGACAGCCACAGCGACCCGGTCCTCCGGGAAGGCCCCGGCCACCATGCGGGCGAGCAGCTCAGCGCAGGCAGGCGTGTACTCGGAGGGCTTCAGGATGACCCGGTTGCCGGCCGCGAGCATCTCGACGAGCGGGCCCAGAGACAGGTCGAACGGGAAGTTCCACGGGACGATGTTTCCGATGACGCCCTTGGGCTGATGCCGTACGGCGGCCCGCGCAGTGCCGTAGAGCGCGGGGTCGGACTCGCGCTCCTCGTCGGCCATCCAGTCGTCGAGGCGCTCGGCGGCGTAGGCGGCGCGCCCGGCGACGCCGAGCACCTCCACCAGGTCGGTGAACAGCTCGGGATGGACGGCGAAGTCGGCCGTCATCGCGGCGCGGATCTCGTCGCGGTGGCTGAGCACCATCGTGGCGAGCGCTGTCAGGTGCTCCCGGCGCTCCTCCAGGGTCGGCCAGGGGTCGGCCAGGAAGGCCTCACGCTGCAAGGCGTGGAGTCGATGCAGGTCCTCGATGGCGGAGCTGTCGTCGATGCCGGAGTCCGCAGGGCTGACAAGCGTGGTGCTCATGGGCGCGCTCCTCGCGCTCTGCGCGTCGACGCTGACGCGCGGGAGGGCCACGATACATAAGCCGCTGATGCACACACGGTCCGAGCGCACCGCGGGTTTGCCTTGCAGCGCGCGGATGGCAGGTGCCTAGGCAGGGCGCCGCTTGAGCTCCCCCTGCCGTTCACCGCGAGGGACCCCGGCGTCCAACTCGGGTGGGCAAGGTGGACAGATGACCTCTCCCGCGCTCGTCTCCCGTCGGACCCTGCTCAAGGGGGGCGGCGCGACAGCCGCGGCGTTCGCCCTCGGGGGCTTGTCCGCCTCGACCGCCGAGGCCGTGGTGAGGTCGGCTGCGGCCAAGGGGGTCTTCGGCTTCGGGGTGGCCAGCGGCGACCCGACGGCCACAGAGGTCCTGCTGTGGACGCGCGTCACCCCGGACCCCTCTGCCGTGCCGGGCAGTGGAGCCGGCAAGCGCACGGTCGTGCACTGGGAGGTCGCAGGCGACGCCGAGTTCACGAAGGTGCTCCAGCGCGGGAAGCAGCACAGCGACCCGGAGCGCGACCACACCATCAAAGTGGTGGTCAGCGGTCTGAGCCCGTACACCCGCTACTACTACCGGTTCCGGGCCCTGGGCGAGGTGTCCCCGGTCGGGCGCACGCAGACCTCCCCGGACGAGCCCGGGGTCACCCACGCGCTGCGGATGGCCTTCGTCTCCTGCAGCAACTTCACCGGCGGCTACTTCACCGCCTACCGCGGGCTCGCGGCGCGCGACGACCTCGACCTGGTGCTCCACCTGGGTGACTACCTCTACGAGTACGGCAACCGCGAGGACCGCTACGGGCCGGCTGCGCTGAAGGGTGTCCGGGACCACCGGCCGGAGACCGAGATCGTGAGCCTTGCGGACTACCGGCTGCGCCACGCGCTGTACAAGACCGACGCCGACCTGCAGTCCGCCCACCAGCGCCATCCCTGGGTCGTCATCTTCGACGACCACGAGATCACCAACGACGCCTACGCGACCGGGGCGGAGAACCACGAGCAGCAGGACGATCCGGGCACCAGCTACACCGGCCCCGGCGAGCCGGCCGGCGTCCGAGCGGAGGGCGAGTTCCTGCGCCGCCGAGCCGACGCCTTTCGGGCCTACCTCGAGTGGATGCCGATCCGGGAGCCGAGCAGCTGGCAGCCAGAGCCCCACACGGGCACCCAGTTCTTCCGGCGCTTCTCCTTCGGCGACCTCGCCACGCTGTCTGTCATCGAGACGCGGCAGAACCGCAGCCAGCAGGTGCCCACCACCGCGGGTGGGGCACCCAACCCCGCCCTCGCCGCACCCGACCGGCACCTGCCGGAGCGGGCGCAGCTGTCCTGGCTGACCAGCGCCCTAGCCGCCGCCGGCCCGGTGTGGCACCTGATCGGCAACCAGACGGTCTTCACCCGCGTCTTCACCCTGCCGAGGGCCGGGGTCGTTCCCGGGTCGGTCTTCAACGCCGACCAGTGGGACGGCTACCAGGCCGACCAGACCTCACTGCTGCAAGCGATGGCGCGAGCCGGCGGCACTGACCCGGTGGTGCTCACCGGAGACATCCACTCCTCGTGGGCCAACGACCTGCCGACCGACTACGAGGGCTACCGCCTCGACCGTCGCTCCTCGGTCGGGGTCGAGTTCGTCTGCCCGTCCATCACGAGCGACGGCTTCAAGGAGGTGCTGGGCGGCAGCGCGGCGACGGCGCAGGCCGTCACGGGCGCCTTCCAGGCGGTGAACCCGTGGGTCCGCTACCTCGAGGGCATCGGTCACGGCTTCGCGGTCCTCGACGTGACCCCGGAGCGGGTGCAGACGGACTTCTTCTTCCTCCGCAGCGGCGGCGACAAGGGACTGCTCGTGGACCCGCGCCTCGACCCGGCGGCGATGGTCGCCTACGAGACCTCGTACACCTCCTTCCACGGCAGCCGCCGGGTGTCAGGTCCCGTGAGCGAGCTGGGTCCACGTTCCGACGAGCCTCGGGGCGCTGGCACCAAGAAGGACCCACGCGACAGGGCCGCCCTCGCTGGCCAGCGCTGACAGGTCGGCGAGCAGGACGAGCTCCCTTGTCGCGGGTCAGGCCGGCGGTGTGACGTGCACCGACCTAGCATGGGGCCGTGAACGTCGTACCACCCTCGGTCAGCCTGGGCGATCGCTTCGCCACGGAGCTGCCCGAGCTGAGCGTGCGCTGGCAGGCGCGGAAGGCACCCGACCCGCGGCTGCTCCTGCTGAACGAGCCCCTCTCGGCCGAGCTCGGCCTGGACCCCGCGTGGCTGCGCAGCCCCGACGGCCACCGGTTCCTCGTCGGCGAGCTGGTCCCGGACGGCGCCACTCCGGTGGCTCAGGGCTATGCCGGCCACCAGTTCGGGGGCTTCGTCCCGCGTCTCGGCGACGGGCGAGCACTGCTGCTGGGTGAGGTCCTCGACCGCGACGGGAAGCTCCGCGACCTGCACCTCAAGGGCTCGGGACGCACCCCCTTCGCGCGCGGTGGTGACGGCCTCGCCGCGGTGGGTCCCATGCTGCGCGAGTACGTCATCAGCGAGGCGATGCACGCGCTGGGCGTCCCGACGACCCGCGCCCTCGCCGTCGTGGCCACAGGGGCAACCGTCCAGCGCGAGAGCCTGCTGCCCGGGGCCGTCCTGGCCCGGGTCGCCAGCAGTCACCTGCGGGTCGGCAGCTTCCAGTACGCCCTAGCGAGCGGGGATCTCGCGCTCCTGCGCCGGCTCGCCGACCACGCGATCGCCCGGCACCACCCGGCCGCTGCCCTGGCCGAGCAGCCGCCCCTCGCGCTGTTCGAGGCCGTGGTCGCCGCTCAGGCCAGCTTGGTCGCACGGTGGATGCTGATCGGGTTCGTGCACGGGGTCATGAACACCGACAACATGGCGATCTCCGGCGAGACGATCGACTACGGGCCCTGCGCTTTCCTCGACGCCTACGACCCCGCCACGGTCTTCAGCTCGATCGACGAGGCCGGGCGCTACGCCTACGGCAACCAGCCCGTGGTGGCGCAGTGGAACCTCGCCCGGCTGGCCGAGGCCCTGCTGCCCCTACTCCACGACGACGAGGAGCAGGCCGTCGCCCTCGCGGTGGACGCGCTCGGCCGCTTCCGGGAGCAGTACTCCGCCGTCTGGTCGGCGGGCATGCGGGCTAAGCTCGGCCTGCCTGGCGTCCCGGAAGAGGTCCTGTCTCCCGTGATCGACGAGCTGCTCGGCCTGCTGCATGCGGGGCGCGTCGACCACACGTCGGCCTTCCGGAGCCTGAGCGCCGCCGCCCGCGGGGACACCGAACCGTCGCGCCGCCTGTTCCTCGACCTGGCCTCGATCGACGACTGGCTGGACGGCTGGCGCGCCCTCGGTCCGGACGCTGAGTCGATGGACCGGGCGAACCCCGTCTACATCCCGAGGAACCACCTCGTCGAGCAGGCCCTCACCGCCGGGACGGCGGGCGACCTGGCCCCGGTCGTGGGGCTCCTCGAGGCGCTGGCCCACCCCTTCGACGAGCGGCCCGGTCTCGAGCGCTATGCCGAGCCCGCTCCTGAGCACTTCGGTGCGTATCGGACCTTCTGCGGAACCTGAGGCTCGCCGATGGCGGGTTCTCCGCACGACCCGCCGGCCAGTCACGCGGAGAAAGCTCCACTCGCGGCCACCCGCGCTACGCCGGGCGCTGGTCCAGGACCCGCTGGGCCTTGCCCTCGGAGCGCTTCAGCGTCTCGGGCTCAACGACGTCGCAGGTGACGCTGATGCCGACGTTGTCCTTGACGAGGGCCCGCAACTGCTCCGAGAGCTGGCCCCGCTCGTCGGCCGCGCGGTCCAGCCGCGCCTCCACGCGTACGGTCATCTCGTCGAGCCGGTGGGGCCGGCTCAGCACCAGCTGGTAGTGCGGTGACAGGCCGGGCACCCGCAGCAGCAGCTCCTCGATCTGGGTCGGGAAGACGTTCACGCCGCGCAAGATGATCATGTCGTCGGACCGTCCGGTGATCTTCTGGATCCGGCGCATGCTGCGGGCTGTCCCGGGCAGCAGCCGGGTCAGATCTCGGGTCCGGTATCGCACGATCGGCAGCGCCTGCTTGGTGAGCGAGGTGAAGACGAGCTCGCCCTCCTCTCCGTCGGGCAGCACGGCTCCGGTCTCGTGGTCGATCACCTCGGGGTAGAAGTGGTCCTCCCAGACGTGCAGACCGTCCTTGGTCTCGACGCACTCGCTCGCGACGCCGGGGCCCATGACCTCGGACAGCCCGTAGATGTCGACGGCGTGGAGGTCGGCCCGCTCCTCGACCTCACGACGCATGTCCTCGGTCCACGGCTCGGCGCCGAACACCCCCACCTTCAGCGAGCTCGCCCTGGGATCGAGTCCCTGGCGCTCGAACTCGTCCAGCAAGGAGAGCATGTACGAGGGGGTGACCAGGATGACGTCGGGCTCGAAGTCACGGATGAGCCGGACCTGACGCTCGGTCTGCCCGCCCGACACCGGGATGACCGTGCAACCGAGGCGCTCCGCTCCGTAGTGCGCACCGAGGCCCCCGGTGAAAAGGCCGTAGCCGTAGGCCACGTGCACCTTCATGCCAGGGCGTACGCCCGCCGCACGCAGGCTGCGGGCCACCACGTCCGACCAGGTGCTGATGTCGCGCTCGGTGTAGCCCACGACCGTCGGCTGGCCGGTGGTCCCGCTGCTGGCGTGGATGCGACGGACCTGGTCCTGCGGGACGGCGAACATGCCGAACGGGTAGTTGGCGCGCAGGTCGGACTTGGTCGTGAACGGGAAGTGGCGCAGCTCGGCCAGGTGCGCGAGGTCAGCTGGGTTCACGCCAGCGGCATCGAAGGCTGCCTTGTAGTGCGGCACGTTGTCGTAGGCGTGCTGCAGGCTCCAGCGCAGCCGGGTCAGCTGCAGGGCCGAGATCTCGTCCCGTGAAGCGACCTCGATGGGATCCAGCGTGGCCCGATCGGGGGTCAGGTCCTGCACGGCGGCCTCCGGCTGGCTGTACGGGTGGCTCGGGAAGCGCAGGCGGGCCACCCGCGCCGTTCCCGAACGCTCGTTCGGCGTGTGTAGCCGACAGCGGCACCCCCCCGCAAGCGCTCCCCGCGCCCCCACCCCTGTGGGGTCGCCAGCTCGGCGCCGGCTCCGTCCCTGAGCCGAGCGCGTGCGGGCATGACGCAGGTCACACGGCGGCCGTCGATGCACCCCCGCCCCTCGCTCAACACCTCCCCCAGGTGTGCCGAAGCCCTACCTGACGCTCTGACCCGCGACACCGAGATGAGGCTTGATGACCGACCTGGCGGTGGAGCCGCCGGCCTCGGCCGGTGTCGGCGTCCCGGAGAACGAGGCACGCCTCGAGACGCCGTTGGACCTCGCGCTCTCCGCCGGGCGAGTGGGGACCTTCGAGTTCGACCGCACGAGCGGCCCGCTGTGGTGGTCGAGGCAGGCGGCGGTCCTGCTCGGAGCCGACCCCGGTGATCGAGCCGGGGCCAGGGGGCGGCTCACGGAGATCCTGCAGCCGATCCTCGTCGTGCCGGACCCTGCGTCGTGGGCAGACCTCCCCTTCGACCAGGACGTAGACGGGCGGCGGCTGCGTGTGCACCTGCAGCCGTCGGACGCGCCCGACCGCTGGGTCGGCGCGATCGTCGACGTGACGGAGCAGCACACCTCCGCACGGGAGTTCGACGAGCTCATCGACCGCTACCGGTTGCTCGTCGACCTCAGCCCGGATGGCATCGCCGTTCACCAGCACGGGGTGGTCGTCTTCGCCAACCCCGCCGCCGCACGCCTCGTCGGAGCTGCGTCGACCGAGGACGTCGTCGGCTCGCCCATCGCCCGGTTCATCCACCCAGGGTCCCGGGCAGCGCTGATGGAACGCATCGCCTCCCTGTCCGGCTCCCTGCCCGGCCAGGCGACCGAGGCCAGCGAGGTGACCATGCTCCGGGTCGACGGACGCACCCATCCGGCCGAGTCCACCTCTGTCCGGACCACCTGGCACGGAGAACCGGCCTACCAGGTGATCCTGCGCGACGTGTCCGAGCGCAGGGCGGTGGAGCGCGCCTTGGCCTACCAGGCTGCGCTCGTACGCCAGGTGTCGGAGGCGATCATCGCGGTGGACGCCACGGGGGTGGTCACGAGCTGGAACCCGGCAGCCGTGGGCATCTTCGGTCGACCGGCGAACCAGGTCATGGGAGGACCCCTCTCCGACGTCCTCACCTGGCAGCTGCCCACAGACGGGCAGCGGTCAGAGCTCGTGCACCACCGCCCTGACGGGTCGCAGGTGGACCTCGCGGTCTCGGTCGACCGGCTCGTCGAGGCCTCGGGTGAGGTGACCGGCTCGGTCATCGTGTGCTCGGACGTCACCGAACGGCGACGAGCGGCCGACGCGTTGCGCTACGAGGCTCGTCACGACGCCCTGACGGGGCTGCCGAACCGGAGGGCGGTGCTCGAGCACCTCGCGGAACATCTCGCCGAGCCGCGCGACGGCCACGACCTGGTGGTGGTGCTGCTCGACATCGACCACTTCAAGGTGGTCAACGACTCGCTCGGGCACGGCGCCGGTGACCTCGTGCTGAGGGAGACCGGTGCCCGGCTGACCTCCGCGACGCTCGGCAGCCATTGCGTGGCCCGTCTCGGGGGGGACGAGTTCGTCGTGGTCGCCCGACTCCCTCCAGGAGCATGGCGTGCCCTCGCAGCAGACGTGCGCGCAGCGGTCACTGCCCCGATCGAGGTCGCGGGGCGACGTGTCGTCGTCAACGCCAGCGCAGGCGTCGTCGCGGTCGGAGCCGGACAGACGATGGCGGCCGAGGACGTCCTGCGCGACGCCGACGTGGCGATGTACCAGGCCAAGGGCCACGGCCGAGACCGCCACGAGCTGTTCAGCCCCGAGCTGCGCAGTCGAGCCCTGCGCCGGCTCGAGATCGAGGACCAGCTGCGCACCGCCCTCGCCTGCGACGAGTTCTCCCTCGTGTTCCAGCCCGTGCAGCGGATGTCGACCGGTGGACCGGTAGGGACGGAAGCGCTGCTGCGCTGGACCTCACCGGTGTTCGGCCCGGTGACCCCCACGGAGTTCATCCCCGTGGCCGAGGAGAGCGGCCTCATCGTCGAGCTCGGCCGTTGGGTCCTGCAGCTGGCCTGTCGGCAGACCGCCGAGTGGCGCCTGTCCCACCCGGACCTCGCGTATGTGCACGTGGCGGTGAACGTGTCTGCGGCCCAACTGGCGGACCCCGGCATCGTCGACACCGTCGCCGCAGTCCTCGCGGAGGCGGGCCTTCCCGCGCACGGGCTCCGGCTCGAGATCACCGAGAGCATGCTGATGGCCGACCCTGACGCCAGCGCCCGGGTTCTCGCCGGTCTGAGCGCGCTCGGAGTAGCCCTGTCGATCGACGACTTCGGTACCGGCTACAGCTCGCTGGCCTACCTGACCAGGTTCGCCGTGCACGAGCTGAAGATCGACCGGAGCTTCGTGGGCGGCATGGGCCACGTCGACAGCGACGCCGCGATCGTCGCCAGCGTCATCGGACTGGCCCACACGCTGGGGCTGTCGGTCGTGGCCGAGGGGGTCGAGACGGCCGAGCAGCTCGAGGCCCTGCGTGCGCTGGGGTGCGACGCGGTCCAGGGCTACTACCTCGGCCGGCCAGCGCCCCCTGCCGTCGCCCTCCCCCAGCTCTTGGCGATGGCGGCGGCGCAGCGGTAGCCCTCCCCGACCTGTGGCCTGCGGTCGGCGGACTCCCCCTGCTCGCGTCTGATCCACCGGCGTACGCAGCGCCCCGTTGGATCAGACGTCCTGCAGGGGGCGCCTCTACCGGGGCCCGCCCCCAGGTGCAGGACCCTCCCCCACAGGGCACACCCACGCCGTGACCTCCTCCCGCCGTCCCTGCTCTCGCGCAGCACGGTGGAGCTGGCGGTGAGCCGGATCCGGCCAGGGGGCGCTTGGCAACGCGGTCACGTCGTCGATCAGGGCAGCCTGGAGTACGTCCTTCCGGCCTCGGGCGCCGTCGTCGCGTTCGCCCGTCGGGTGGCGCGATCCGCGAGTCGCCACTGGCCGGACGCCAGATCCCGTGACTCGGTCCTGCTCATCGTGTCCGAGCTGCTGGGCAATGCCGTGAAGGCCGCCGTCGGACCCACCATCACCCTGCGGCTGTCCTGGACCCCTCGCCGGGTACGGATCGAGGTCGCAGACGACAGCGCCCGGCTCCCGGTCGCGAAGCAGCCAGCACTGACCGACGAGGGCGGTCGCGGCCTACTGCTCGTGAGCCAGCTCGCGACGCGATGGGGCAGCCACCGGGTCGGGAGCGGCAAGTGCGTGTGGGCAGAGGTCGCGCTGCCGGCCTTCTAACACCCCACCGCCGACCCTCGTGGACAACGCGCGGGGCCGGGGTACAAGGTGGGGGCCACCTGTTCGAGACCAGAGCAGTAGGAGCCACCCGTGCAGCAGCTCACCGGCCTGGATGCCGCCTTCCTCGCGATGGAGACCTCCTCGGTCTACGGCCACGTCGGCAGCGTGTGCGTCCTGGACCCGACGACCGCACCCGAGGCCCTCACGCTGGAGCGGCTGCAGGCGGCGATCAGCGCCCGCCTGCACCTCGTCCCTGCGTTCCGGCGCCGCCTCGTCGAGGTCCCCTTCGGGTTCGACCAGCCCTACTGGATCGAGGATCCCGACTTCGACATCGAGTTCCACGTGCGGGAGCTCGCCCTACCCGCACCTGGCGACGACAAGCAGCTGGCCGAGCAGGCGGCCCGCGTGCACGCCCGCCCGCTCGACCGGGGCCGCCCCCTGTGGGAGCTCTACCTGATCGGAGGTCTGTCCGGCGGCCGGATGGCGATCTACACGAAGGTCCACCACGCCGCCATCGACGGCGTCTCCGGCAACGACCTGCTGACCGTCCTGCTGGACAACGGGCCAGAGGGCCGAGACCTGGGGGACGTCCCGGACTGGGACTGCGACAAGGTGCCCGGGCCGATTCCGCTGCTCGCCCGGAGCGCCCTGACGCTCGCGGCCCAACCGGTGCGCGCCGCGCGGTTGACCGTCGGTGTCGTGCGTTCCCTGCCGGGTCTGGCCCTGAGCCCGGCGCGGCCGGCGCTGCCGGTGGTCGACCGGTTCCTCCCCCGCCGGGGGAGCAGCGCGGTCCTGTCGCAGACGGGGTTGCGAGCGCCACGGACGCCCTTCAACCGGCCGGTCGGACCGCACCGTCGCTGGGCCTTCGCCACCGTGCCGCTCGCCGGGGTGAAGGTGATCAAGCAGGCGCAGGGCGCGACCGTCAACGACGTCGTGATGGCCTTGTGCGCGGGGGCGCTGCGCCGCTGGCTGGTGGACCACGACGCCCTCCCCGACGGTCCGCTGATCGCGGCGGTGCCGGTGTCGGTGCGGACCGAAGCTCAGCAGGGCACCGGCGGCAACCGGGTGTCGGCCATGACCGCCGCGCTGCCCACGCACCTGGCCAATCCGCTGGAACGCCTGGCCGCCTGCCACGAGGCGATGCGCGCAGCCAAGGAACAGCACGGGGCGCTCCCGGCCGATCTGCTGTCCGACGTGACGCAGTTCGCGATGCCCGCACTGGCCGGTCAGGCAGCACGCCTTGCGGCCAGGCTGCGACTGGTCGAGTGGCTCAGCCCGTTCAACCTCATCATCTCGAACGTCCCGGGCCCGAGCCAGCCGCTCTACTACGCCGGAGCGCGACTGCTGGCCTACTACCCGCTCTCGGCGATCGCCGACGGGCAAGGGCTCAACATGACGGTGATGTCGTACGAAGGCGGGATGCACTTCGGGTTGATCGCCGACCGCGAGCTGGTGACCGACCTGCACCGCATGGCCGGCTACCTCGTGGACGAGCTCGACGAGCTCACCAAGGCCGTCGCGCACTCCTGACCGCGCGGCCTCACTGCCTTCAGCACCCCGACCGGCGAGGACGTGTCGGGCCGGGACCGTCACCCCGGACCGACAGGACGACACGCGCGGTTGTTGCGCCGTCACGGATCGTAGAGGCAACTCACGGCCGCAGAGGCGAACCCGAGGTTCTGCTGCGAAGCCGGACGGGAAGCCTCATCCTGTGTCTGTGCCTGTGGATGCTGATGGCGGACGTGACGACCTGCGTCGGTTGGCCGTCTGGCTCAGCCGTCGCCGCGAGGTGGACGAGGCCGTCACACAGCTGACGAACTACGGACCTGCGGCGAGCAGCCGGGTGCACGCCCACATCGAGGCCCTGGGAGCGCTGCTCGCCCTCGAAGCGGAGGCCTTCAGCTCCCTGCGAAGGGCAGCGCCGGACGTGCCCCAACTGCCGCTGCCCTCGGTCGTGGACGAGCAGGACACGGTCGTCTCCTTCGCCGCCGGTCGCGAACGGCGGGCCCGACTGCGCACCTGAACGACTGCGCACCTGAACGACTGCGCACCTGAACGACTGCGCACCTGAACGACTGCGCACCTCAACGACTGCGCACCGGGACGACCGCGGACTAGTCCGGACGGCCCAGGACGTCGAGCAGGTCGGGGTCGGCGAGCGCCGTACGCACGAACCGCGCAAGGGCGGCGGCGTGCGCGCCGTCCACCAGCCGGTGGTCTGCCGTCGCCGTGATGACGATCTGCGGACGCACGACGGCCTGGCCGTCGACGGCCATCGCCGCGTCCTGCACCGCTCCGACGCAGACGTACAGCGGCACCCGGGCGAACGGCACCGGTGCGACGTAGCCCTCATCCAGTCCGAAGGACCCGATGTTGGTGACGAACATCGAACCGAGCGGGTGCGCCGGCTGCCCGAAGGCGCGCACCCCGAGGCCGCCGTTCAGGAACGACGCGACCGAGAGCATCGGTCGCAACGCCCACCAGGGGACGGCCCGGGCGATGCCGCTGCTCATCTCGAAGTCGCTGTCCTGACGGGCGCGCAGCCGGGCCGCGCCGGCTTCGAGCTCCTGCGCGACCTGCACGACCGTCTTGCCGTCCACGCCCCGGACCTTGGTGGGGGCGAGGTCCTCGCCCGAGCCGATGTCCACCGCGAAGGCGACGTCGTAGGAGTCGAACGGGACGATCCGGCCGAACACCACGCGGTTGTGGAACGCCGGGTTCTGCAGGATGCCCCGGTGGAAGGCCATCCCGACCACCACGCCAGGCGTGACCGGGACCCCCGTCGCCTCCCGCTGCCTCGCGCAGTAGGCGAGGACCGCTGAGGCGTCGACGGCGAGGCGGGCGTGCAGGCGTCCCTCGCGGGGGGCACGCCACGTGGCAACGGCCAGCTTGCGCCGGACGCTCGGGCGCGGTGCGCCGCCGCGCGGAGCCCCCGGTCTCGGCTTCGTCACCGCGCCCACCCTGCCACCCGCCGGACAGCGACCTGCTGGCGGCTCAGCACGCCAGGGCCGCCGGTGCGGTGCCGGTCAGCAGGTAGCGGTCGACCGGACCGCGCACGCAGTCCGGAGCCCCCGATCGGTAGATGGTGTGCCCGTCCCCCCGGTGGGTGATGAGGACACCGGAGTCGAGCTGATCGGCCAGCGCGACGGACCACTGGAACGGCGTGGCCGGATCGCCCGTGGTCCCGATCACGACCACGGGCGGCGCACCTGCACCGCTGACCGGGTGCGGCTGACCCGAGGCAGGGACCGGCCACGACGAGCAGGCGAGCCCCGAGAGAGCGATCGCCGGGCCGAAGCGGGGAGAGGTGCGCCGGACCTTCTCGGCGAGAGCGACGTAGGGCGCGGCGTCGCGGGGCCACGGCCGGTCAATGCAGTTCACCGCGAGGTTGGCCTCGCTGATGTTGGCGTAGCCCTTGCCGGTGCGCTCCAGGTAGCTGTCGTTCAGCTGCAGCAGCACGCCGCCGTCCCCGTCGACGGCATCGGCGAGCGCGGCGGCGATCGCGGGCCAGCCGTTCTCCTTGCTGTAGAGCCCGGCGCCGACCCCGAGGGAGAACTCACCGGGCCCGACCGTGCGTGGTCCCTCCCCCGGGATCGGGGACACATCGATCCGGGCGGCCAGCTGGTCGTACGCCCCTCCGAGCGGTCCGGTCACCTTCTTGCGGAACGCGCAGCGAGTGCGCTCGCAGTTCGCAAGGAAGGCCTCCAGCGCGCGGTCGAAGCCAGCGGACTGGCCCTCGAGCAGCTGGTCCCAGGACAGGGTCGGGTCGAGCCCCCCGTCGAGGACCATCGCCCGAACCTTTGTGGGGAAGCGGTCGAGGTAGGCCGCGCCGAGCGCCGTGCCGTAGGAGTAGCCGAGGTAGGTCAGCGCCTCGTCGCCGACAGCGACCCGGACCGCGTCGAGGTCAGCCGCCGCGTCAGCCGTCGAGACGTAGGGCAGGGTGTCCCCCGAGCGCTCCTGGCAGCCGGCCACCAGCCGCTCGGTCGCGACCTGCAGCCCTCCGAGCTCGGCCGCATCGTCCGGGGTGGGGTCGATCGCGAAGTAGCGGTCCAGCTCGGCGGTGGTCCCGCAGCGCACCGGTGCGCTCCGACTCACCCCCCGGGGGTCGAAAGCGACCAGGTCGAAGCGGGCGCGAACACCGGCCGGGATCTGCTTCCACGCCCCCTGCAGGTAGTCCACCGCCGACGCGCCCGGTCCACCCGGGTTCACGACGAGCGAGCCGATCCGCTGGCCCGGGTCGCCGGCCGGCCGGCGGGTGAGGGCGAGGTCGAGGAGCCCCTTGCCGGGCTCTGCTGCGACCCGGGGGACCGCAAGGGTCGCGCACTCGAAGCCTGCCTCGCAGCTGCGCCAGGTCACCGGCGCCTGCGCCGACCCGCCCGGCCCAGAGGTGGAGGGCGGCGAGGTGGAGGGCGGCGAGGTGGGGGGCGGCGAGGTGGTCGACGGCGAGGCGGTCGGCGAAGCCGCGGTCGCCGTGGGTCCGGCGGGGCTGGGTGACGCACCGGCCCGAGGGTCCGCCTCAGCGGTGCAGGCCGAGACCAGGAGGGCGAGACCGACGAGGACGGCCGCAAGGGGCTTCACCTCCCCAGTCTGCGGCACGCGCACGCGCTCGCACCCGCGCCGACGAGGAGGTACCAGGAGGCACCGGCGTACTGGGCCGCCCGGATCCTGGGTAGGGCCCGGTCATGAGCGGATCCCGAGACGACGACCAGCCCGACCTGCCCGGCCGACCTGAGCAGGCCGAGGGGGCTGGCGCGCCGCCCCCGCCCGGTCCGGCAGCCCGGCCGGAGGCCGAACGCGAGGCAGACGCGACGATCCGCTCGATCAGCCGACTGGAGGAGTCCAACTAGGCGTGCGACGCGACCCCGGCCGGGTCCCGCGACCTGGCGCCGGACGAGTAGCCTGCACCCCGGGTCAGAAGGTGCATGTGAGCAGGGCACGCAAGTGCTCGTGAACAGGGCACGGAAGCAGTACGTGAGTCAGAAAGAGGCGCGAAGCGTGTCGACGCAGCCGGGACAGCAGACCGACTTCGGAGCCAACGAGTGGCTGGTGTACGAGATCCACCAGCAGTACTTGAAGGACCCCGAGAGCGTCTCGGAGGCCTGGCGCGAGTTCCTGTCCGACTACTCCCCGGGGGACGCCGGCAACGGCAGCGGACCCGAGTCGGCGCCACCTCCCGCACCGGCCGCCAGCAGCCCCGCTCCCTCGGCTCCCGCGTCCGCTCCCTCCGCGCCGTCGGCCCCTCCGGCGCCGACCGCCAAGGCCGCCGCCCCGCCGCCCGCTCCCAGCCCTGCCCCGAGCCCGGCGTCGACCGAGCAGCAGGCTCCCGCGAAGGCAGGCGACAAGGCGCCCGACAAGCCGGCGGCGAAGGCTCCGGACAAGGAGGCCGCCAAGACGCCCGCCAAGGCCTCGCCAGCGCCGTCCGAGGCCCAGAGCACCCCGTTGAAGGGCGCATCGGCCCGGGTCGTCGCCAACATGCAGGCCTCGCTGACCGTCCCGACGGCTACGAGCGTCCGGTCTGTGCCCGCCAAGCTGCTCGCCGACAACCGCATCGTGATCAACAGCCACCTCAAGCGGTCACGGGGCGGCAAGGTCTCCTTCACCCACCTCATCGGCTACGCGCTCGTCCGCGCCGTCGCTGACGTCCCGGTGATGAACAACAGCTTCGCCGAGGTCGACGGCAAGCCGGTCCTGGTCACCCCCGGCGACACGGGCCTCGGCCTCGCCATCGACCTGCAGAACGCGAACGGGAGCCGTTCGCTGGTCGTGGCCGCCATCCGCGGTGCCGGCCAGATGGACTTCGCGAGCTTCTGGACCGCCTACGAGGACATCGTGCGCCGGGCCCGCGCCGGGAAGCTGACCCCCGAGGACTTCCAGGGCACGACGATCAGCCTGACCAACCCGGGCGGCATCGGCACGGTGCACTCCGTACCCCGCCTCATGCAGGGGGCGGGGGCGATCATCGGCGTCGGCGCCATGGAGTACCCCGCTGCCTTCCAGGGCGCATCGGAGGAGACGCTCGCCCGCCTGGCGGTCAGCAAGACGATCACGCTCACCTCTACCTACGACCACCGGGTCATCCAGGGCGCGCAGTCCGGTGAGTTCCTGCGCCGCATGCACGAGCTGCTCCTCGGCGAGGACGGCTTCTACGACGACGTCTTCGCCAGCCTGCGCATCCCCTACGTCCCGGTGCGCTGGGTCCCGGACCAGCAGGCGTCGCACGAGGGCGACCTCGACAAGGCGACCCGGGTCAACGAGCTGATCCACGCCTACCGCGTGCGCGGCCACCTGATGGCCGACACCGACCCGCTCGAGTTCAAGGTGCGCAGCCACCCCGACCTCGACGTCGTCAACCACGGGCTGTCCCTCTGGGACCTCGACCGGGAGTTCCCGGTGGGCGACTTCGTCGGCAAGCCCATGATGAAGCTGCGCGACGTGCTCGGCGTCCTGCGTGGCTCCTACTGCCGCACCGTCGGCATCGAGTACATGTACATCCAGGACCCCGAGGAGCGTCGCTGGCTGCAGGACCGCCTCGAGCGCAAGTCGCAGGCCCCCGACCGGGACGAGCAGCTCCACGTCCTCGAGCGGCTCAACGCGGGCGAGGCCTTCGAGAGCTTCCTGCAGACCAAGTTCGTCGGGCAGAAGCGGTTCTCCCTCGAGGGCGGCGAGTCCGTGATCCCGCTGCTGGACGGCGTGCTGACCCGGGCGGCGCAGGAGGGCCTCGACGAGGTCGCGATCGCCATGCCGCACCGGGGCCGACTCAACGTGCTGGCCAACATCGTGGGCAAGAGCTACGCCCAGATCTTCCGCGAGTTCGAGGGCAACATCGACCCTCGTACGGCCCACGGCTCCGGAGACGTGAAGTACCACCTGGGCGCCGAGGGGAGCTTCGAGACCCCGGACGGCCAGGCGGTCCGGGTCAGCCTGCAGGCGAACCCCAGCCACCTCGAGGCCGTCAACCCCGTGCTCGAAGGCGTGGTCCGGGCGAAGCAGGACCTGATCAACAAGGGCGAGCAGGGCTTCACCGTGCTCCCGCTGCTCATGCACGGTGACGCGGCGTTCGCCGGGCAGGGCGTCGTGGCCGAGACGCTGCAGATGGGTCAGCTGCGCGGCTACCGCACCGGCGGGACCATCCACGTCGTCATCAACAACCAGGTCGGGTTCACCACCGGTCCCAAGTCCGCCCGCTCCTCGGTCTACGCGACCGACGTGGCCCGCATGGTGCAGGCGCCGATCTTCCACGTGAACGGTGACGACCCCGAAGCGTGCGTGCGCGTGGCGAAGCTCGCCTTCGACTACCGCCAGACGTTCAAGAAGGACGTCGTCATCGACATGGTCTGCTACCGCCGTCGAGGGCACTCCGAGGTCGACGAGCCGTCGTTCACTCAACCGATGATGTACGACACGATCGACGCCAAGCGGTCCGTGCGCAAGATCTATACGGAGAACCTCATCGGCCGCGGTGACATCACCGTCGAGGAGGCCGAGAAGGCGATGCAGAACTACCAGCAGCAGCTGGAGAAGGTCTTCCAGGGCACCCGCGACGCCTCGACGGCGCCGGTGCAGGAGCCCGAGATGCCCGAGGTCGCTCCGCACGGCGTCGCGACGGCGATCCCGATGGAGACCGTCAAGACGGTCGTCGACAGCCAGGTCAACCTGCCCGAGGGCTTCACGGTGCACCCGCGGCTGCTCCCCCAGCTGCACAAGCGGGCCAAGATGATCGACGATGCGACGATCGACTGGGCGCTGGGCGAGACACTCGCCTTTGGCTCACTGCTTCTCGAGGGTCACCCCGTGCGACTCGCCGGTCAGGACTCGCGCCGCGGCACCTTCGGGCACCGGCATGCGGTCATCATGGACCGGACCGATGGCAGTGAGCACACCCCGCTGGCGCACCTGTCCGAGGACCAGGCGCCCTTCTACGTCTACGACTCCCTGCTGTCCGAGTTCGCCGCCATGGGCTTCGAGTACGGCTACTCCGTGGCTCGTCCCGACGCGCTCGTCCTCTGGGAGGCGCAGTTCGGCGACTTCGTCAACGGCGCGATGACCATCGTCGACGAGTTCATCGCCGCCGGTGAGGCCAAGTGGGGCCAGCGCAGCGGCCTGGTCCTGCTGCTGCCGCACGGCTACGAAGGCCAGGGCCCGGACCACTCCTCGGCGCGGCTCGAGCGCTTCCTGCAGATGTGCGCCGAGAGCAACATGACGGTGGCCGCCCCGACCACTCCGGCGAACTACTTCCACCTGCTGCGGCGTCAGGCGCTCACCGACCACAAGCGGCCGCTGATCGTCATGTCCCCCAAGTCGATGCTGCGGCTGCGGGCCGCGGCCTCCGCGGTCGAGGAGTTCACCTCCGGCAGCTTCTCGCCGGTGCTGCTCGACGTCGACCAGCCCGACCCGGCCGGCGTGGAGCGGGTCGTCCTCACCGCCGGGAAGGTCTACTACGACCTGCTCTCAGCCCGGCGCAAGAGCGGCCGCTCTGACGTGGCGCTGGTCCGGGTCGAGCAGCTCTACCCGCTGCCCGGTGCGCAGATCGCCGAGGCGGTCTCGGCCTATCCCCACGCCGAGGACGTCGTCTGGGTCCAGGAGGAGCCGGCGAACCAGGGCGCGTGGTGGCACATCGCCATGAGCCTGCCGGACGCGCTCCCCGAGGGCCGCAGTCTGCGCCGCATCTCGCGCAAGTCCGGGGCCTCCCCCGCCGCCGGCTCCAGCAAGGTCCACGAGGCCGAGCAGGCTGCCCTGGTCGCGGCGGCCCTCGAGCTCTGAGCGATGTACTTCACCGACCGCGGTCTCGAGGAGCTCGCCGAGCGGCGCGGCGAGGAGACGGTCAGCCTGGCCTGGCTGTCCGAGCGCATGCGCCAGTTCGTCGACGCCAACCCCGACTTCGAGGTCCCGGTCGAGCGCCTCGCCACCTGGCTGGCTCGCCTGGACGACGAGGACGACGAGTAGCGACTGCCTGCCGTCCGGGGCGGCGAGGGTGAAGATCATGCGCAGGTCTGGTGCACGAACGACGCCTTTCGCTGCGGCAATCTGCGCCGATCCTGCGCATGATCACCAGCACCCCGGCTCAACCCCTGGCAGCGCGAGAAGGTCAAGCGCAGGATCACCGGCGTACGAGGCGATCTCGGCGCACCGGGGCCGGGGATCCTGCGCATGATCACCGCCCCCGATGCCGTCCAGGCAGTCGTCCCGGCGCGCGGGTCGGCCCCTCCAATTGATGTCCGGATCTGATTGCTACTGGTCGTTCGGTGATGAGACGCGCCTCGTAGCAACGGGATACGTTGAAGATCCGGCAGACCCCAGGAGGCACACGTGCTCGAACTACGCCCAGGTTGCGAGCACTGCGACGCGCCGCTCCCGCCGAGCTCGACCGAGGCGATGATCTGCACCTTCGAGTGCACGTTCTGCTCCAGGTGCGTGACGACGTTGCTGAGCGACGTGTGCCCCAACTGCGGTGGTGGCTTCAGCGCCCGGCCGATCAGGCCCGCCCGCGAGTGGAAGGTCGGTGCGAGCGTCAGCCACTACCCAGCCAGCACCGCTGTGGTCCACCGACCCGTGGACCTCCAGGCGCACGAGACGTTCTCCGCCGAACTCCGATCGATCCTGCCGAAGCAGCGCTGAGATGGCCAAGGGACGACGCACCGCCCTGCTGGTCATCGACGTCCAGGAGTCGTTCCGGCACCGCGAGTTCTGGACTGAGCAGGAACTGCCCGCGTTCCTCTCAGCCACGAATGCCCTGATCGCCGGCTGCACCGAGCAAGGCGTCCCGGTCGTCCGCATCCTGCACGTGGCGGGCGATGCGATGTTCTCCCTCGCGTCAGGCCACGTACGCCCGCTGGAGGGACTGATCGCCGTCGAGCCTGCGGCGGAGTTCCACAAAGCCAGGCACAGCGCTCTCGTCGGAACGGGACTGCATCCCTGGTTGCAGGAGCAGGGCGTCGAACGGCTCATCGTCAGCGGCATCCGCACGGAGCAGTGCTGCGAGACGACGGCCCGTCACGCCAGCGACGAGGGGTTCGAGGTCGACTACGTGCCGGACGCGACCCTGACCTTCGACATACAGCACCTGGACGGGTCAACGCTCAGCAGTAGCGACATCGTTGCCCGTACGGCGGCGGTGCTGAGCGGACGCTTCGCCACCATCTGCAGCGTCGACGAGGCGCTCGCGCGTGCCGACTGAGGACCCAGCCGGTGAGATCGACGTCCTGCTCGTCGTCCCGCCAGAGTCCCTGCTGCTCGACGTCGCGGGGCCGGCAGAGGCCCTGCGGCTGGCCAACGCGCGACTGGTCGTCGACGGCCGGCCCCGGCGCTTCCGCCTGCGCTTCGTCGGACCCGCGGCGCAGGCCTCCACGTCGGTGGGACTCACCGTCAGCGGGCTCGAAGCGCTGCCAGGAGAGCTCGTACGCCCGACCTGGCTGGTCCTGGTCGGGCAGCCGGGCCTCGCCCTGAGGACACCGGGCGCCGGGACGGACGACACCGTCGACTGGTTGCGTGACGTGGGCGGACCCGCCCTGGAGGCCAGTCCCGCGTCCCGTCTCGTGACCGTCTGCGCAGGGACCCTGCTGGCCGCTCGCGCAGGTCTGATCGGCGCTCGCCGCTGCACCACGCACCACGAGCACCTCGCCACGCTCCGAGAGTTGGCTCCTCAGGCGCACGTCGTCGACAACCGCGTCTTCGTCATCGACGGGAGCCTCGCCTCCAGTGCCGGCATCACCGCCGGGATCGACCTGACCCTGCACCTCGTCGCCCAGACGTGCGGCGAGGACGTCGCTGCAGCAGTCGCCCAGGCGATGGTGGTCTACCTGCGCCGAACGCAGGCCGACCCGGAGCTGTCGCCGCTGCTCGCCCACCGCCACCACCTGCACGCAGCGCTGCACCGGGTGCAGGACGCCGTCTGCGCACGGCCGGAGGCCACCTGGACGCTGGACAGCCTGGCCGCTGCGGGTCACGTCACCGGCCGGCACCTGCTTCGGTTGTTCGCCCTGCACGCGGAGGTCTCACCGACGACCTACGTGGAGACGATCCGCCTCGAACGCGCCCGGCAGGCACTCGTCCACGGAGCGACGGTGAGCCGGGCGGCAGAGCAGGGCGGCTTCAGCTCCGACCTGCAGCTGCGCCGCGCCTGGTCACGCCATCTGCCCGGCACCCCCCGGGTCGCCCGCCGGCCCGTCTGATCCGGGCGGGAGAGGCGTCAGGGCGTCAGGGCGTCAGGGCGTCAGGGCGTCAGCACGATCTTGCCGACCACATCCCCTGACGCGAGGCGCTCGAAGGCCCGAGCCGCCTCGGCAAGCGGCACGACCTCGTCGACCTGCGGACGCACGCCTGTCGCCGCCAGCAGCGACAGCAGACCGGCCAGCTCGTCGCGGGTGCCCATCGTGGAACCGATGACCCGCAGCTGCAGGAAGAACAGCCGGTTGAGGTCGGCGCTCGGGTCGGCCCCGGTGGTCGCCCCGGACACCACGAGGGTGCCCCCCGGGCGCAGGCTCTTCATCGAGTGCGACCAGGTCGCCTTGCCGACCGTCTCGAGCACCGCGTCGACCCGGGACGGCAGGCGAGCCCCGCTCTCGAAGACCTCCGAGGCACCGAACTCGAGGGCCCGAGCACGCTTGCCCTCGTCTCGCCCCGTGACCCAGACGACGAGGCCGGCCGCGCGGGCAAGCGCGATCGCAGCGGTCGAGACACCTCCGCCCGCGCCCTGGATCAGCACCCGATCGCCGGGCTTGAGCGCGGCCTGCGTGAACAGCATCCGGTAGGCCGTCAGCCACGCCGTGGGCAGGCAGGCAGCCTGCTCGAACGACAGGTCGGCCGGCTTCGGCAGCAGGTTGCGTCGCGGCACGACGACCTGCTCGGCGAGCGTGCCCTGGTGGAGCTCGGACAGAATGCTGCGCTTGGGGTCGAGGGTCTCGTCACCCGACCAGCCGGGGTCGCCGACCAGTCCGTGCACGACGACCTCGCTGCCGTCCTCGGCGATGCCGGCGGCGTCACAGCCGAGGATCATGGGGAGCCGGTCGGCGGCCAGCCCCACCCCACGCAGCGACCACAGGTCGTGGTGGTTCAGCGACGCGGCCCGGACGGTCACCCGCACCCACCCGTCCGGGGGCGTGGGGTCGGGGCGGTCCCCGACCGTCAGGCCGGAGAGCGGGTCGTCAGCGGACTGGGCAGTGCAGGTGGCTGCGAGCATCTGCTGACAGTAGGTCCCGCTCGTCCACCGCCGCCAACCGGATGACCTCCGACCGGCTGACCTCCGACCGGCGAAGCCGGCTCACAGCCGAGCGACGCCCTCGGCCCGGGCGGCCGCCGCCACCGCGTCGGCCACAGCCGGGGCCACCCGCGGGTCGAAGACGCTCGGGATGACGCAGTCGGGGGCGAGATCGGCCCCGACCACTGCCGCGAGGGCTTCGGACGCGGCCAGCTTCATGCCCTCCGTGACACGGGTCGCGCGTGCGGCCATGGCGCCCTTGAAGACGCCCGGGAAGGCGAGCACGTTGTTGATCTGGTTCGGGAAGTCGCTGCGACCGGTCGCCACGACGCGGGCGCCGTTGGCGTGGGCGACGTCGGGGTGCACCTCGGGGTCGGGGTTCGCCATGGCGAACACGATCGAGTTCGGCGCCATCGAGGCCACCGTCTCGGGGGCGATCGTGCCGGAGGACAGACCCAGCAGGACGTCCGAGCCGCGTACGGCTTCCGCGAACGTCCCGCGGTGCCCGGCGCGGTTGCTGATCTCGGCGAAGGTGCGCTTCTGGTCGTTGAGGTCGGTCCGGTCCAGGTGGACCATGCCTTTGCTGTCCGCGATCGCGAGGTCGCCGATCCCCGCCTCGAGGATCATCTTCGACACCGCGATGCCGGCCGCCCCGGCGCCGGAGACGACGACCCGCAGGTCGGCGAGCGTGCGGCCGGTCAGCAGGGCCGCATTGCGAAGTGCTGCCAGCACGACGATCGCCGTCCCGTGCTGGTCGTCGTGGAAGACCGGGATGTCGAGCCGGTCCTGCAGGCGCCGCTCCACCTCGAAGCAGCGGGGAGCGCTGATGTCCTCGAGGTTGATCCCACCGAAGGCCGGGGCCAGGCGCGCGATCGTCTCGACCAGCTCGTCCACGTCGGTGACGTCGAGGCAGATCGGCACGGCGTCGATGCCCCCGAACTGCTTGAAGAGCAGGGCTTTGCCTTCCATCACGGGCAGCGCGGCGAGCGGTCCGATGTCGCCCAGTCCGAGCACAGCCGTCCCGTCCGTGACCACGGCGACCGTGTGGGACTTCCACGTGTAGTCGTAGGCGAGGTCGGGCTCTTCGGCGATCGCCGAGCAGATGCGCGCGACCCCCGGTGTGTAGGCGAGCGAGAGGTCCTCGCGCGTCTCGAGCGGGACGGAGGAGACGACCTCGACCTTGCCGCCGAGGTGGAGCAGGAATGCGGGGTCGAGGTCACGCGCGTCCTGGGTCGACGTCGGTGCCGACGGGGCGGTCGTACGCGCGCCGTCGGTGTGGGTGGTGCTCAACGGTTCTCCTCGAGGTCCAGCCGCGCGGCGGCCGGGAGTGGCAGGGACGTCGTCCTCCGCACGAGCTGGGCCGGTGGGCGCGCGGTCGGGCGGGGTGCGGACGGGGGTCACCCGGGCAGCCACCACGATCCCACACGCCCCTGCAGGATGTGGCGGCACGGGCAAGGTCGGCCGCGTCAGCCGAACCAGCGCGGCGGCAGCGGCCAGTAGCGCAGCAGCACCCGGCCGAGGACGACCGCTGGCCCGTAGCGCCGGCTGTCGTCGCCCGTGTCGGGATTGTCGGACTCGACCCACCAGAGCTCGCCGCACGGGCGCACCGCCCGCTTGACCACCAGCAGGTCCGGCCCGGCCGGGAAGCGGGCGACGACGACATCACCCGGCTCGACCCGCCCGCCTCGACGCACGAGCAGGCAGTCCTCGGGTCGGAGCGTCGGCAGCATGGACGGTCCGGCGACGAGCACTGCGCAGAGCGGGCGCACGGCGTCCTCCTCAGGCCCCTCGGACGGGGCGGGGCTGCGCGGCCGGGGGTAGGGTCCGAATGGAGTAGTCCGAACACCCCGAGGCACTTGGAGGACCGAGTATGAAGCTGCCCCGCTTCCTCACCCCGACGACCATCGTCCATGCTCACTGCGACCTGCCCTGCGGTGTGTACGACCCCGCTCAGGCCCGGATCGAGGCGCAGTCGGTCAAGGGCATGCAAGAGAAGTACGCCGGCAACGAGGACCCGGTCTTCCGCGCCCGGGCGATCGTCATCATCGAGGAGCGGGCCACCCTCGTGAAGCACCACCTCGCCGTGCTGTGGCACGACTACTTCAAGGCCGAGCACTTCGAGAAGTACCCCGACCTGCACATGCTGATCAACGGCACGATCAAGCAGGCCAGTGGTACCGGTGCCAAGTCGAAGGTCGACCCGGCCGAGGGTCAGAAGCTGCTCGATGGCATCGACGAGATCGCCGCCATCTTTTGGGAGACCAAGGGCAAGACCTACGAGAAGCCGGCCGCCTGAGCCACGCCCCCAGATCGACGTCGAAGGCCGGTCCCCGCTGAGGATTCAGTTGGGGGGCCGGCCTTCGGGCTGCCCGGGTCCGGCGCCTGGCAGCATGCTCGTCATGGCGGAACTGGTGCTTGTGCGGCACGGGCAGACCGAGTGGTCCCGCGACGGCCGGCACACCGGACGCACCGACGTCCCCTTGACCGGCGCCGGTGAGCACGACGCGGTGGCGCTCGCGGGTCGCCTGGGCTCCCGCCCGTTCGGCCTGGTGCTCAGCTCACCCCTGCAGCGGGCGGCTCGGACCGCCCAGCTGGCCGGCCTGCAGGCCGAGTCGGACGCCGACCTCTGCGAGTGGGACTACGGCCCCGAAGAGGGACGTACGACAGCGCAGGCCCGCGAGACGCGCCCGGGATGGTCGGTGTGGGACGGCACCGGTCTCGGTGAGTCCGTGGAGCAGGTCGCCGAGCGGCAGCGGCGCGTCCTCGAGCGCGTGCGACCGGTCCTCGACGACGGGGCGGACGCCTGCCTCGTCGGTCACGGCCACGCGCTCCGCATCCTCGCGGCGTGCTGGCTGGGCTTCGGACCGGCCGCCGGTCAGCAGCTGGTGCTGGGTGCCGGCTCGGTCTCGACCCTCGGCTTCGAGCACGGCTGCCCCGCCGTCCTGACCTGGAACGCCTGACGTGGCCGACCCGACCCGACCCGCCGGGCCGACCCGCCCCGCGGGGCCGATCCGTCCGGCAGCACCCGCTGACGTCCCCGTGCTGCTCCAGCTGGTGCACGAGCTCGCCGCCTACGAGCGCGAGCCAGATGCCGTCGAGGCCACCGAGGCGATGCTGGCCGACGCGCTGTTCGGGCCCTCCCCCGTCGCCTCCTGCCACGTCGCCGAGCAAGACGGCCAGGTCGTCGGTTTCGCGCTCTGGTACGTCACCTACTCCACGTGGACCGGCCGACCTGGGCTCTGGCTGGAGGACCTGTTCGTCCGAGAGACGGCTCGCGGCACCGGGCTCGGCAAGGCGCTGCTGCAACAGCTCGCCGCGGTGTGCGTCGAGCGTGACTGGACCCGCTTCGAGTGGTGGGTGCTGGACTGGAACGCCCCCGCGATCGGCTTCTACCGCTCGCTGGGCGCCGTGCCGCAAGACGAGTGGACCACCTTCCGGGTCGACGGCGCGGCCCTCGAACGCCTCGCCCGCGACCAGTGACCACCCCGACCGCGTCGCGGCCGGGCCACGACGGCGCCTCAGCGCCGCGCTCCGCCGCGACGGCCGGGCCTCGCCGCCCCTCAGCTAGATCCGAGGACCCCGGACCAGGTCGGGGTGCTCCTTGAGCAGCCGCTTCGGCGCTCGCAGGACCCACGCCTCGTTCAGCAGCTCGTCCAGCTCCGGGCGGGAGATCCGTTCGAGGCGGACGAGGATGGCAGCGAAGCCGTCGTAGTGCGGCATGGTGAAGAAGACCTCCGGCTCGTCGGCCTCGAGCGCTTCCTTCACACCGACGTCCGCGACGCGCACCGCCAGAACGGGCCCGTCCGGCGCCCTTGCACCCAGCGCCTTGCGCTCAGCTGGCCGGAGCGGTCGCTCCCAGGCCAGGCTCTTGGTCCTCACCGACCAGCCCCGGTGGCCCTGCTTCGACCTCGCCTCCTTCGTCTCGGGCAGCGCGCCCACGACCCCGCTCACGTCGTCCCACGTCGCCACGGCCCGGATCGTACGCAGGAGGGGCGGCGCTGCGACCCGCAGCAGGGTCAGTGCGTCTGGTCCCAGCTCTGGCCCGAGCTGACGTCGACGACGAAGCGCACCTGGCTCCCGGCAGCCCACCAGGCGGCGGTCGCCTGGAGGGCCTCGGTGAGCAGTGCGGCGGCGTCCGGCCCGACCCGGGCCGGCACGTGCAGGAGCAGCTCGTCGTGCAGGCACAGCACGACCTCGCCATCGAGGTCCAGCAGGCCGTCGCGGACGGTCGCGGCCCAGGCCTTGAACAGCTCGGCGGCCGCCCCCTGCACGACCGCGTTCCGTGCGAAGCGCCCCCACCCGGTCGTCCTGACGACGTGCTCACCGATCGGTTCGCCCTGCTCGGCGCCAGGCAGGTGGAGCAGGCGGCCGCCGTACGTCCGGCGCTCCCCGCCGACCTGACCGGCCCGCTCCGCGGCGCGCAGGTGCGCCATCGCCACCGGGTAGGCGCGGTCCATGTCGCGAAGGGCAGCCCCGGCCGTGCCGGAGGTCTGGCCGTACATGGCCGCGAGCACGGCGATCTTGGCCGTCGGCCGGTCGCAACCGAGCTTGCGTGCGACGGGGGCGTACATGTCGTCCTCGCCCGCCGCGCGAGCCAGCTCGCTGTCACCGGACACCGCCGCAAGCACGCGTGGTTCGACCTGGCCGAGGTCTGCGCGGACGAGGACGTGACCCGGGCGGGCGCGCACGGCCAGACGGAGCTCACCGGGCAGGTTGTGCAGACCGGCGCTGGCGGTCATGCGTCCCGACGCGCCGTCCGCGGCCTCCCACCGCCCGCGCAGGCGTCCGTCGGGGCCGACGTGCCGGTCGAGCCAGCTCCAGCCGTAGGTGGTCGCCAACCGCTCGGCCTTGCGCCAGGACAGCAGCGACGCGACCAGCGGCAGGGTGCCGGCGTGCGGCTCGAGGCGCCAGGACCTCGTGTCGGGCAGGTCCAGGCCGATCTGCGCGAGCAGCTCGCGCACGTGGAGCGGGTTGCGCAGGTCGACCGTCGCCCCGGGGACGTGCCGCAGCACCGCGTCGTCGCGGGCGCGACGCTCAGCGTCGTGCTGGTCCGGGTCCGCTGGCCGCGGACCGATCCTGCGGGTGAGCAGCTCGCCCGCGACGTCGAGGTCGAGCGGCAGCCCAGCGACCTCCAGCTCGACGGCGAGCAGGGTGGCGGCCGACTCCGCGTAGGCGGTCAGCACGGCCAGCGGCGGCTGTCGGGGCGTGGGGCGCGGGTCTGGCACGGACCCGAGCGCCGCCGCCTGACGACCGTGCACCTCGACCCCGAGCTCTGCCCACCGCCGGGCGTGCTCGGCGTCGGTCGCCCAGGCCCCGCGACGCCACTCCCGGCTCAGCTGCCCGTCTGGCAGGACGGGACTCCCGTCGCTCGAGTCGAGGTCGAACAGGTCCCCGTCTCCCCGCAGCAGCTCCGCGGGCTCGGGGCGGTCGTGTGCCGCAGCCCAGAGCGCCCCCGGGTCGCTGCGTCGAAGGCCGGAGGCGAGACGACCCGCGGCCGCGAGGTCCCACGAGGCCCGGGGCCGGAACCCCGCCCGGACCAGAGCAGTGGCCGTCGCACGGGCCGACCACCACGTCCACCTCGGTCCGAGCTCGGCCGTGTGCTCGAGCTCGGCCAGCTCCTCGACCAGCTCGGGAACGGTTCCGGACACCGCGAGGCTCCCGCCCTGCCAGGCCAGGCCCATCCCGCCGTCGGCGAGGACGACGACGAGGGGAGACCGGCGGGCAACGCCCGCCCGGAGCAGATCGCGCCCGAGGGTCCGTCCTCCCGGCCGTCCACGCGCCGGTCCGGGAGTCATGGCCCCATGGTCGGGGTTCGACGCCTCGGCTGCGGCCCCGGCGGCGCACCTGAACGCCCACTTGCGGACGCACATAGGATCGGACCGCCGCCCGCCAGCAGGGGACGGCGGCGGCACAGACCGGCACCCGGAGGGGGCATGGCTCCACACGACGACGCAGGATCCGCAGGCCTCGCGCAGGCCACCCCGCCAGCGGTCGCGACGACCGGCCAGAACGGACCCTCGGGCACGACGCGTGACGTCGTCGTCCTCAGGCTCCCGGCCGCCGGTGCCTACCTGTCGGTGCTGCGCACCGCCACGGCGAGCCTCGCCTCGAGGCTCGACTTCACGATCGACGACATCGAGGACCTGCGCATCGCGGTCGACGAGGCGTGCGCGATGCTCCTCGTCCAGGCCGTTCCCGGCGCCGATCTCGAGTGCCGGTTCGAGCTGACGGCCGACGCCATCCAGGTCGACGTGAGCGTGCTCACCCTCGACGGTCAAGAGCCGTCGCGGGACACCTTCGCCTGGACCGTGCTCACCGCGCTCGCAGGTGAGGTGGACAGCTCCCTCGACGCAGACGACCGGGTGACGCTCTCCCTGCACAAGCGTCGGGCCGACCTCACGGGACCCGGGCAGCCGTGACCGACGCGACCGGCCTGGACCCGCTGCTCGCCGACGACACGCTGCTCCCTCCCGACCAGCCGTCCGCGCCTGCGGCCGAGCAGTTCGTCGAGACCACCCCGATGCCCGATGACGCCGCCCCGCCTGACGATGCCGCCGTACCGCTGACGCTGCGCCAGGAGCGCACCGCAGCCGACCGGGCCAAGGCTCGCGCGATGTTCATCCGGCTCGCTGAGCTGCAGCCCGGCGACCCCGCCCGGGTGCGCCTGCGCGAGGAGCTCGTCGAGGCGCACCTCCCGCTCGTCGAGTACCTCGCCCGGCGCTTCCGCAACCGTGGCGAGCCGTTGGACGACCTCGTGCAGGTGGCGACCATCGGGCTGATCAAGTCGGTGGACCGGTTCGACCTCGACCGCGGTGTCGAGTTCTCCACCTACGCCACGCCCACCATCGTCGGTGAGATCAAGCGGCACTTCCGGGACAAGGGCTGGGCCATCCGGGTCCCGCGCCGCCTCCAGGAGCTCAAGCTCAGCCTCACCAAGGCCACCAGCGAGCTGTCCCAGAAGAACGGCCGCTCCCCGACCGTCGCCGAGCTCGCGGGTCACCTCGGCCTGACCGAGGAGGAGATCCTCGAGGGGCTCGAGTCGGCCAACGCCTACTCGGCCGTGAGCCTCGACGCACCGGACGGGGGCGACGACGACTCGCCCGCCGTCGCCGACTCGCTCGGGATGATGGACGACGCGCTCGAGGGCGTGGAGTACCGCGAGTCGCTCAAGCCGCTGCTCGAGAAGCTGCCGGCCCGCGAGAAGAAGATCCTGATGCTGCGGTTCTTCGGGAACATGACCCAGTCGCAGATCGCCAGCGAGCTCGGGATCAGCCAGATGCACGTCTCGCGCCTGCTCGCCCGCACCCTGGCCCAGCTGCGCACCGGCCTGCTCTCCGAGGAGTAGCCGGGCCACTCGGCCGGGCCACTCGGTCGGTCCGGCCCGACCGAGTGGGATCAGTCGGTGCCGGCGAAGGCCTGACGCGCGGCAGGGGTGGCCAGCTGGTAGAGCACGGCTCCAGCGAGCAGCAGCACGGGGACGGCGGCGTACCAGACCCTCCCCTGCAGCAGGCCGACCCCGACAGGCAGGGCGAGCAGCTGCATGACCACGGCCGGGGCGCGGGACCAGCCGGCAGTCCGCCACAGCCCCCTCGCGACCAGCAGGACGAGTACTCCCGCGACGACGGCGTAGCCCGCCTCGAGCAGCGTGGCGGCCCGGTCGAAGGGCTCGCCGACCAGCGCCGCCACCGCGTAGGCGGCCCCGAGGACGGTCAGGGCCGCGCCCTCGACCGCGACGAGCAGGGCGGCACGACGCGCAGCCGAGAGCAGGGTCACGGTTCGGCAGGCTAGTCCTGGATATCCTGGTGGCATGCGTGCGCTGCTGGTCGTCAACCCGAAGGCGACCGCGACGACGCCCGGGGCACGTGACGTGCTGGCCCACGCGCTGGCCAGTGAGACCAAGCTCGACGTCGTGCAGACCGAGGCGCGCGGCCACGCCACCTCCCTCGCGCGGCAGGCGGCGGTCGACGGGCTCGACGTGGTCGTGGCGCTCGGCGGCGACGGCACGGTCAACGAGGTGGTCAACGGCCTGCTCGCCGACGGCCCCCGCAGCGGGCTCCCTGCACTGGCGGTCGTGCCCGGCGGCAACGCCAACGTCTTCGCCCGCGCACTCGGTCTGCCGTCCTCCGCTGTCGAGGCCACCAGCCAGCTGTTGGAGGCCCTGAGCACCGACCGGCGCCGCACGGTCGGGCTCGGTCAGGCCGATGACCGGTGGTTCACCTTCTGCGCAGGCCTGGGCCTCGACGCGCAGGTCGTACGCCGGGTCGAGCGTCGGCGGGCCGGCGGCGCCAAGGCGACCCCGGCCCTGTTCGTGCGGCAGGGACTGCGTCAGTTCTTCCTCCAGTCCGGCCGCCGCTCGATGCCACTGACGCTGCAGGTGCCCGGTGCAGACGACCAGCACGTCGGCCTGGCCCTGATCTGCAACAGCGATCCGTGGACCTACCTCGGTCCGCGCCCCGTACGGCCCTGCCCCACGGCGAGCTTCGACACCGGTCTCGACCTGTTCGCCCTGCGCTCGCTGGGCACGGTCAGCACGCTGCGGCACCTGCGTCAGATCCTGTCGCCGCGGCCGCGGCCCCGAGGACGAGCTGTCGTCTCGCTGCACGACTCCCCGGGCTTCATGATCACCTCTGACGAACCGATGGCGCTCCAGGTCGACGGCGACGACCTGGGGGACCGCACGAAGGTGGTCTTCAGGTCCTTTCCCGGGGCGTTGGACGTCGTCGTCTGAGGTTCTTGCGGTGTCAAGGAGTGAGTCTTGTCACAGCGGGCACGCCCAGGCGCTGACAGGCCAGGGGGACGACGTGACCAAGCCGACATCACGAGGCACCAACCCGCCGGGCGCACCTCTTGCCACGGTCCTCCCGCCGGTGCGACGCTGATCATCTGAGCAAAGGGCACGCAGGCAGGGGAACGGACGCACAGCCGCCGCGAGGTCGCGACGGGAAGAGCGGTCGACGTGCGAGGGTGCGCGACCGCCGACGCAAGGGAGTTGGCCGCATGGACTGGCGCCACGACGCGCTCTGCCGCGACGAGGATCCGGAGCTGTTCTTCCCGATCGGCACGACCGGCCCGGCCGCGACGCAGGTGGAGCACGCCAAGATCGTCTGCCGCCGGTGTCCCGCCGTCGAGCCGTGCCTCGAGTGGGCCGTCGAGACCGCGCAGGAAGCCGGAGTGTGGGGGGCCACGAGCGAGGACGAGCGCCGTGCCCTACGTCGCCGCGGCGCCCGTGCCCGGGTGCCCCGCACTGAAGTGCCCATCTCCTGACAGAGCGCTACGTCCGGCCGCCCCTCGTGGCCCGCGAGCCGCCAAAGGCCTGGCGGGCCACCGCCGCCCTCCGGCTCGGCCTGGCCCTCGCGCTGGCCCTGCTCGTGCTCGCCGTCGTCCTCGTGGTGCGCGCCGTGACGACCGGAGCGGCCCAGGACCCCGGGATCGGCGCCCAGCCAGGCCACGACGAGCGAGCCGTACGACGTCCGGTCAGCCCGACCCTGGGCTGACATCCGGGGCCAGCGGCAGGTCCACCACCGCGCGGGCACCGCGCGGGGGCGACGACTGCAGGGTCAGGGTGCCGCGCAGGTCACCGCTCACGAGGGTGCGCGCGATCTGCAGTCCCAGCCGACCGGTCGCCGCGGGGTCGAAGCCCTCCGGGAGCCCCACCCCGTCGTCGACGACCGCGACGGTCAGGCGGTCCTCGCTCCGCGTCACCTCGACCTCGATGAGCCCAACCCCGGCCCGCCGACCGGCTGTGAGAGACGCAGGGGGCGTCGCCGCGCTGGGGTAGCCGTGCTCGACGGCGTTCTGCACGAGCTCGGTGAGGACCACGGACAGCGCCGTCGCGACATCGGCCGGAAGCACGCCGAAGCTGCCGCTGCGCCGGACCTGCACGGCTGACTCCGGCACCGCGACCTCGGCGCACATCGCGATCACCCGGTCGGCGATCTCGTCGAAGTCGACGTTGTCCTCCCACGCCTGCGACAGGGTCTCGTGCACGAGGGCGATCGAGGCGACCCGCCGCACGCTCTGCTCGAGCGCCGACCGCGCTGCCGGTGCGTCCATGCGGCGGGCTTGCATGCGCAGCAGCGCCGCGACCGTCTGCAGGTTGTTCTTCACCCGGTGGTGGATCTCGCGGATCGTGGCGTCCTTGCCCTGCAGCTGGCGGTCCCGCCTGCGCAGCTCGGTGACGTCCCGGACCAGCACCAGGGCCCCCCGCGGCTCGCCGCCGGGATGGAGCGGCAGGGCGCGGAGCAGGACCGTCTCGCCCCTAGCCTCGACCTCGGACTCACGGGGCTCGCCGAACCTCAGCACTGCCGCGAGCGCAGCGGACCCTCGAGGCTCGTCGAGGACCCCTGGCGCCGCGCTCAGCCGCGCGATCGTCGAACCCAGGTGGGCCCCCAGCAGGTCGCCGGTGACGCCGAGCCTCCGGTAGGCCGACAGGGCGTTGGGACTGGCGTAGACGACGTGCCCGGTGCGGTCGAGACGCACGAGCCCGTCGCCCACCCGGGGCGCGTGCTCCGGGTCGGGGACCGGGCCCGGGAAGGGGAACCGACCCTCGCTGATCATCTGCAGCAGCTCGCCGGCCGTCGTCAGGTAGGTCAGCTCGAGAGCGCTCGGCATGCGTGCCGCGTTGAGGTTGGTCTCACGGGTGATCACCGCAGGGACGCCCGAGCCACGACGCACCGGGATGACGTCCTGGCTAACCGGGACGCGGGCCCGCCAGTCCGGTGCCCCCTCGCTGACGATCCGCCCCAAGGCCACAGCCCGGTCGAACGTGGGCGCGCTGACCCGCTCGGAGCCGACGACGTCATGGGGGTAGGTCGTCGGGCCAGTCGTCGGACGCAGGTGGGCGACCGCCAGCCAGGAGTCGTCCGTCGTCCGGACATGCAGGACGAGGTCGGCGAAGGCGAGGTCTGCCACGAGTTGCCACTCGCCGACGAGGCGGTGCAGCCAGTCGACGTCCGGCTCGGCCAGCCTGGTCCGGGCTCGGACCAGGTCACCGAGGGTGGACACGCCCCCAGACTAGGGCGGCGAAGGCGAACGACCCGGCGGTCGGGACCGGGCCCAGCAGGTCGTCAGGCGACGGCGCGAGCCCCACCGGTGGCAGAGGTGAGGCGGGCATCCAACCAGGCCAGGCCGTCCGGGTCGGTGCGGTGCTCGCGCCAGCCGTCGAGCACGACGTCCACAGCGTCCTCGCTCCGCAGCACCGCGAGGACGGCCACATCCGTGCACGATCCGTCGTAACCGTCAGCGCGGCAGACGTACAGCTCACCCGTGTCGCGCACCCAGGCCAGGCGCCAGGCGTCGTTCGAGGCGCCCCAGCGCCAGGTCGCGCCGAGATCGAGCTCGGCTGAGGAGCGACGCACGGGGTTGTCCGCATGGAAGGCGGACTCGTCCGGCCAGCGAGCAGCCGATGTTCTGGGAGAGACAGCGTCCACGACATCCTCCTCGGGTGGTGCGGTCCGCTGAGACTGCGCTGCCGGGGCATACGCACGGTGTCGTCCGTGCGAAGACTGCGTGACGGTCCTGGCCCGGACGCGCGGCCAACCTGGCAGAATGCCGTCCGTGACCGATCTGCTGACCTCTCGCCCGTCCACCCTGCTCGCGACCGTCCGGGCCCAGGTGCTCCAAGGCGGGGTGGGCCTGACGCAGGAGCAGGCGCTCGAGTGCCTCCGCCTCCCCGACGAGAGCCTGCCCGAGCTGCTGCAGCTCGCCCACGAGGTCCGCATGCGCTACTGCGGGCCCGAGGTCGAGGTGGAGGGGATCGTCAGCCTCAAGACCGGCGGCTGCGTCGAGGACTGCCACTTCTGCAGCCAGTCCGGGTTGTTCCCGAGCCCGGTTCGCGCCGCCTGGCTCGACATCCCCTCCCTGGTCAAGGCAGCCGTCGAGACTCGGGCGACAGGGGCCACTGAGTTCTGCATCGTGGCGGCGGTGCGTGGCCCGGACGACAAGCTGATGGCCCAGATCGCCGACGGGGTCAAGGCCATCCGCGAGGCCGTCGACATCCAGATCGCCTGCTCGCTGGGCATGCTCACCCAGGAGCAAGTCGACCAGCTCAAGGCCTTGGGCGTCCACCGCTACAACCACAACCTCGAGACGGCGCGATCGCACTTCCCCTCCGTCGTCACGACCCACACGTGGGAGGAGCGGTGGGAGACGCTGCGCATGGTGCGCGAGGCCGGCATGGAGGTCTGCTGCGGCGGCATCCTCGGCATGGGCGAGTCGCTCGAGCAGCGCGCCGAGTTCGCCGCGGAGCTCGCCTCGCTCGACCCGGACGAGGTCCCGCTGAACTTCCTCAACCCCCGGCCCGGGACACCGTTCGGCGACCTTCCCGTGATGGAGGCCGACGACGCGCTCCGCGCCATCGCGGTCTTCCGGCTGGCGCTGCCCCGCACGATCCTGCGCTTCGCAGGCGGACGCGAGATCACCCTGGGCGACCTGGCTCGCGACGGCATGCTGGGCGGCATCAACGCTGTCATCGTCGGCAACTACCTGACGACGCTCGGCCGCCCGGCCACCGAGGACCTCACCATGCTGAAGGACCTGCGGATGCCGATCAAGGCGCTCGCGGAGACCCTCTGAACGTCCCAGCCCGCTGCTTCGGCGACGGCATCGAACTCTACGAGGACTACCACGACCGCGAGTGGGGCCGTCCGAGGACGAGCGAGCAGGCGCTCTACGAGAAGGTCTGCCTCGAGGGCTTCCAGAGCGGGCTGTCGTGGATCACGGTGCTGCGCAAGCGGGAGGCCCTGCGCGAGGTCTTCGCCGGCTTCGACCCCGACGCCGTAGCCGCCATGGACCCGGTCCGTGACGTCGCACCCTTGCTGGACGATGCCCGGCTGATCCGCTCGGGGCCCAAGCTGCGCGCCTGTCTGACGAACGCGCGCGCGACGGTCACGTTGCGCGGCTCGGGTGGGCTCGCCGCGCTGCTGTGGGCAGCCGCCGAGGTGCCGAGCCCGGCGCACTCCTCGTTCGGCGAGGTCCCCGCCAGCACGCCAACGTCAACCGAGCTCGCCAAGCGGCTCAAGGGCTCAGGCTTCACCTTCGTCGGACCGACGACGGTCTACTCCCTGCTCCAAGCCTGTGGGCTGGTGAACGACCACATGCTCGGCTGCCCGGTCCGCGACGAGGTCGAGGCCGAGCGTCTGGCCGTGCGCCGTCCTGCCTAGTCCTCGGGGCGCCTAGAGGACGCCGAACAGGAGCAGCAGCACCACGGTGACCGCGATCGACAACAGGATGCTCGGCAGACAGCCGAGCCGGTTCGAGAAGAAGAAGAACATGCCTCTCCCCTACCAACCTGCGATGCGAGCCATGCCGCGCGCAGCCGTGACGTCCGACCCACCAGCGATCAGGTAGACACGTCGCCGTGGCCGCTCCCGTGACGATCCGCCCGGTCGAGCCGCAGGAGCAGGCGGCGGTGGCTGAGCTGACGGCGTCGGTCTACCTGGGCGAGGGCTTCAGCTCTCCGGACTACGAACCGCAGCTGCGCGACGTGGCAGGCCGCGCCGCCGATGCGACCGTGCTGGTCGCGCTGCTGGAGGGGCGCCTGGTCGGGACGACCACGCTCGCGACCGGTCGCAGTCCGTGGGCGGAGCAGTCGGTGATCGGGGAGGCCGTGATCCGGATGCTGGCCGTCGACGCGGGCACCCGCGGGACGGGCGTCGGTGAGGCGCTGGTGCGCGACTGCCTCGAGCGGGCCGCGCTGGTCGGCTGCACCCTGGTGCGGCTGTCGTCGCAGGAGGACATGACGGCCGCGCACCGGCTGTACGAGCGGGTCGGCTTCATCCGTACGCCGTCCTTCGACTGGTCGCCGATCCCCGCACTCCGCCTGCGCACCTACGCGCTACCGCTCGCCCCGTGGTGCGGGTGGTGCGGCGAGGCGCTGACGCCGGAGGGCCACGACCGCTGCCGTCGGGCGGCCGACCTCGACCCGCCGCGCTACTGCGCGGGGTGCAAGCGTCGGATGGTCGTGCAGGTCACCCCGACCGGCTGGACAGCGACCTGCAGCGAGCACGGGCGACGCACGGCCTGACGTACGGGCTGAGCCTGGCCGAGGTCAGGCGACGAGGCCGAGGCGACGGAGCTCGACCGTGAGATCGTGCGGCGAGGTCGAGGCAGCCATGGCCGCCTCCATCGTGATGACTCCGTCGCGGATGAACGACACGAGGTGCTGGTCGAAGGTCTGCATGCCGTAGTAGGTGCCCTCGGAGATGAGTTGGGCGATCGTCGAGGTCTTCTCAGGGTCGGTGATCGCGTCGGCGATGCGGCCGGTGTTGACGGCGATCTCCATGACGACGCAGCGTCCCTCGCCGTCGGCGCGCGGCACGAGGCGCTGGCAGATGATCCCGCGCAGCGAGCCGGCAAGGGCGAGGCGAACCTGCTTCTGCTCGTGGGGTGGGAAGAAGTCGATGATGCGGTTGATCGTCTCCGCGGCGTCGGTGGTGTGCAGCGTCGACATGACGAAGTGGCCGGTCTCGGCGGCGGCGAGGCCGGCCTTGACCGTCTCGTGGTCGCGCATCTCACCGATCAGGATGACGTCCGGGTCCTGCCGCATGGCCGCACGCATGGCGGTGACGAAGTCCTCGGTGTCGACCCGCACCTCGCGCTGGTTCACCATCGCCATCTTGTCGAAGTGCAGCACCTCGATCGGGTCCTCGATCGTGACGACGTGCACCTCCTTGTTGGCGTTGATGTGGTCGATCATCCCGGCGAGGGTGGTCGTCTTGCCCGAGCCCGTCGGTCCGGTGACCAGGACCAGCCCACGGGGTTCCATGGCGAGCGAAGCGAGGACGGCCGGCAGCCCGAGGTCGGTCAGGGCGATCGCGCCGACACTGACCCGGCGGAAGACCAGGCCGGCCGAGCCGCGGCTCCGGAAGGCGTTGACGCGGAAGCGCCCGAGCCCGGCCATGGCGTAGGCGAAGTCCGCCTCGTTGGTGCGCTGGAACTCCTCGACGAGGTCCTCGCGGAGCACCTCGGTGACCATCTGAGCCGTGTCGGCCGAGGTCAGGTCACGCGTCTGGAGCTTGCGCAGCTTGCCGTCGATGCGCACTCGGGGCGGCGATCCGACCTTGCAGTGCAGGTCGGAACCGCCGCACTCCACCAGTGCGCGGAGGAAGGGTTCGATCGAGGTGGTCACCCCGTCCTCTTCGGCGCAGACCGCAGTGGCCTTGACCCCGGGAGCAGATCACCTTCGACGGCTCAGTCGAGGACCGCCAGCAGGTCGCCCTCCTGGACGACAGCGCCCTCACCGACTGACAGCGAGACGACCCGACCGGCGCTCTCGGCGAGCACCGGGATCTCCATCTTCATCGACTCGAGGACGAGCAGCACGTCACCCACCTCGACCGGCTGACCGGCTGCCACGATCACCTTGTAGACGTTGGCCACCATCTCGGCGCGCACCTCGGTCATGCTCCCTGCTCCTCTCTCAGCGCTGACATCCAGGACTCGATCGCGTCGGGCGTGCGCGGCAGGGCCGCGGACAGGTTGCGGCAGCCGTCTTCGGTGATCAGCACGTCGTCCTCGATCCGGATGCCGATCCCCCGCAGGTCCTCTGGGACGGTCAGGTCGTCGGGCTGGAAGTACAGGCCCGGCTCGACGGTGAGGACGAAGCCCGGCTGCAGCGGCCCCTTGCGGTAGACCTCCTGCCGCGCGTGGGCGCAGTCGTGCACGTCGATGCCGAGCATGTGGCTCACGCCGTGCAGCGTGTAGCGCCGGTAGAGCTGCGCGTCCTCGGCGAGCGCGGCCCCGGCGTCCTCAAGCACCCCGAGCTCGACCAGGCCGTGGGCGAGCACCTGCATGGCGGCGCGGTGCGGGTCGAGGAAGTCAGCGCCCGGCCGGCACGCGGCGATGCCGGCCTCCTGTGCCTCGAGCACGAGGGAGTAGACCTGTCGCTGGCGCGGGGTGAAGGTGCCGCTCACCGGCAGGGTGCGCGTGATGTCTGCGGTGTAGAGCTCGTCACCCTCGACGCCCATGTCGAGCAGCACGAGGTCGCCGTCGAGCACCGGACCGTCGTTGTCGGTCCAGTGCAAGGTGCAGGCGTGGGCCCCCGCCGCGCAGATGCTCCCGTAGCCGACGTCGTTGCCCTCGACCCGGGCCCGCAGGCCGAAGACCCCCTCGATCCACCGCTCGCTGGTCGCCTTGGCCCGGTCGAGTTGGCGTACGACGTCCTCGAAGCCGCTGATCGTCGCGTCGACGGCCTGCTGCAGCTGGTCGACCTCGTGGTCGTCCTTGACCAGGCGCAGCTCGCTCAGGAAGGCCCGCAGCTCGGAGTCGGCGTCGTCCTCGGAGTCGAACAGCCCCGCGACGCGGGCGTCGTAGCCCCGGACGACGCGAGCCTTGCCGGACAGGTCGTCCAGCTCGGCGAGCGGGCGGGTCTCGAGGCCCAGCAGGGCACTGGTCGCCTCGAGGCTCGGACGCGGGCCGACCCAGAGCTCGCCGTACATGCGGTCAGTGAAGAACGCGGGGGTGCTCCGGTCGGCGACCGGCGCCTGGTAGAGCACCGACGTGCCGTCGGCCTCGACGACCAGGACGGCGTCGGGCTCAGCGGAGCCGGCCAGGTGGAAGAACTCGGTACCCGGGCGGAAGCGGTACTCCGTGTCGTTGGCCCGGGTCACGTAGCCCCCGGACGGCACGACGAGGCGCTCACCCGGGAAGCGCCGGGCCAGGGCCTCGCGGCGAGCGGCCCGGAAGGGCACCGCAGGGTGCTGCTCCGGGAGTGGGTCGGTGCGGGGGGCCCAGCCGGTGGACATGAACTCGAGCAGCGCCGCCGGCCGGTCGGGGTCGTGGCTGGCGGTGCCCTCTGGGACGGCGTGCACGGGGGGCTCGCCAGCACCGCCCTCGACAGCCCCGCCCTCGACCGGCTCGTCGTCCATCTCACTGGGTCTCGTGACGGTCTCGCTCATGGCCGGAGCGTACGGCTCAGCGGCCCTTCCAGTCCGGCGCCCGCTTGGCGAGGAAGGCACTGACGCCCTCGGCGGCGTCCTCGGTGGTGTTGAGCAGCGACAGCTGGGCCTGCATCGCCTCGAGACCGGGGGCGAGGGTCGTTTCCATCCCGGCGAGGAACGCGGCCTTGCCCATGCGCACGGCGATGGCCGGCTTGGCGGCGAGCTGCTCGGCCAACGTCCGCTCCTGCTCCCGCAGGTCGGCCGCCGGGACCACCCGGCTGATCAGTCCCATGGCGAGGGCCTCGTCTGCCGGCACCCGACGACCGGTCAGCATCAGGTCCATCGCCCGCTTGGGGCTGACGTGCCGGCCGAGCAGGGCGCTGACCATGAAGGGCCACAGGCCGAGATCGACCTCGGGCAGGCCGAACGCCGAGGCATCGGAGGCGAGGACCACGTCGCAGCCCAGGACGAGCCCGACCCCGCCGGCGAGGCAGAGCCCCTGCACGGTCGCGACGACCGGGACGGGACAGGCGCGCATCGCGAGCACCACCTCGCGCAGGAGACCTCGGGCCTGATGGACCTCGAGCCCGGTCGCATCGGGCGCCATCTGCACCAGGTCGGCGCCGGAGCAGAACACGGTCCCGGTGCTGCCGATCATCACGACCCGGGCGTCTCCAGGGTCGCGAAGCGCGTCCAGCATGCCCTGCAGGACTGCGCCGTTCAGGGCGTTGCGCCGACTCTCGCGCGTGATGGTCAGCCACAGCTGCCCGTCCCGCCGGTCGACCTCGAGGTCGCTCATCCGGTCCTCCTCCGTCCCGCCGGGCCGCGGGTCGCTCACTGCATGCAGCGACAGCGGCGGGGAGACTAGCCGGGTGTCCCTCGTCGTGGCGGTGCTGCTCTGCGTCTGCGTCGTCGGCGTGGCCACCGGCGGGTCGCTGGCGCGGTTGGGCGAGTTCACCCTGCGCGCCCCCGGGCTCGCTGTGGCGGCCCTCGCCGTCCAGCTGACCGGCACGGTCGTGGGCGGGCCCGTCCACTCGATCGGCTTGGTGGTGTCCTCGGGCCTGGCCGTCGCGTTCCTCGTCCGGAACCGAGGCCTCACCGGGGCCGGGCTCGTCGCGACCGGTCTGCTGCTCAACGTCGTCGTCGTCGTCGCCAACGGCGCCATGCCGGTCTCCCTGCACGTCGCCGAGCGCGCTGGCGCGCCCGTGGAGGGCCTGCTCGCCGGGACTGACCCCCTCCACGAGCTGGCCGGGGCGCAGACCCGCCTCGCCCTCCTGGGTGATGTCGTGCCGGTGCGGCTGCCGATCCGCCCCGAGGTGGTCAGCGCCGGTGACGTGCTCGTCGCGGCAGGCTTGGGCCAGCTGGTGGCCCTTGCGATGCGCGGTCCGGGCCGGCCGCGGGGGCGCGTCCGGCACGGGCAGGACCTTGATTCCCTTCAGACGTGACGGACGGCCGCTCCCTGCGTGCGCCCGTCGTCGCTCGACGAGGTGGCGTCACCACGATGATCTTGAGGGAACAGCTGGGGGACGCCGAGCGAACATCGCCGCGAGGACCGCTTCATCGGGCGTGTGAGTGGTTGGTTCGGCCGCATGAGACCGACCTGGCACGTGTTGAGTGCGAGTTCCGTTCGTTCGAAGGCGTGGCGAGTGCTGGTGCTGGGCGCTGCGCTCATGCCGATCGTTGCCCTCGCCCCGCTGTCTGAGGCATCCCAGGCCGTCGGTCCTGACGGGTCGGCTGTTGTCGTGGCTGGAGCGGCGTCGAGCGGGCCGCTCCTGTCGGCTGCAGCCCCGGGTGCCGCCGAGCCGTGGTTGGACCCGGCTGAGGCTCTGCCTGCGATTGGTGTGCCGACGCCGCCTGGAACCCCGTCCAAGGCCGCCCGTGAGAACTACGCCCGGGCGGGCAAGATCGCCGGCGCGGGGCGCGACAAGCCGGGCGTCGGATCGGGCCGTCCCGTCGAGAAGCCGCCGGAGCGGTCCGCTGAGGCGACCAGCACTGCTAGGACTTCGCTGACTGCATCAGCGGCGACCGGGCCGCAGCAGCCCGCCAGCGACTGCATGGGCCTCAACTTGAGGCGGCCGCTGCCTGCCTCTCTCGAGGGGAAAGGGAACTGGAACTGCTGAAACGGACGGACACCTTCATGTTCGAGCGGGACATGTTCGACGCGCCTGGCACATGGGCCTGGTACTCCGGGCTAGGGACGTAAACCGAAGCGCCATTCGGGTGATGCTGAGCACCAGACCCAACGTGGCCAGGCGCTGGATCATGGCTGGCGCCCGGCTCCTCGTCGGTCTGGCTTTGCTCCTCGTCGGCCTGGTGATCATGAGCATGACGCTTGGGGAGGCCGGGTTCCAGAAGGACGCGATAGACGGCTGCTATTACCGGCAGCCGCCCCCTGAAGCCGGGGTGTCCGGATCGGCAATCTCCAATGTGGAGGCCGACTGGCAGTTGCTCCCGCTCGGCGTGCGTTGTCTTTACGAGGGTCCGCAAGGGCAGACGATCGTCGTGAGCGACATCAAGTTGCGGCACACGCTCGCTGCCGCGTCCGGAGGGCTGCTGATGGTCCTGGGGATCTGCCTCCCCTTCCTTCGCCGACGGCGCCAGCCACAGGCTTGACTACCAGCCGCCCCCGCGGTGACTCACCCCGTACAACGGTCCTCCCATCCTGACTCGACAGTTGAGCGTCACCTGCTCAGGTTCGATTCTGTGGCACCCTGAACACCGTCGTCAACAGGAGGAACCCCATGGCCAAGCGAGGACGCAAGCGTCGCGCCCGCAAGAAGAACGCCGCGAACCACGGCAAGCGCCCCAACGCCTGAACGCACCCCGCCCGTTGCACGACAGATGCCCGCCCCTGCTGTCCGGGGGGCGGGCATCTGCTGTCACCGCGTCGAACTCACCGGCAAACGGCAGCTACGACGCCTCGACCTCGGGAGCATCCTCTGCCAGTCGGGCATGGCGCCGGTGGATCGTGAGGCTGAGGACGAGCACCACCACGGCGCCGACCACGAGGCCGAGCAGCGCGCTCGCCAACGTGTTGACGAGCCAGCCCACGACCGAGCCGAGGGCTCCGGTCACCTCCTTCGCCGCCTCCTCCACGTGGTGCACGGCGTCGTACAGGAAGGTCAGGCCCAGTTCGTCGGTGCCCACCAGCAGGATGTGACCGCCGACCCACAGCATCGCGGCGGTGCCCACCACGGTGAGCGTCGTGAGCAGCCTCGGCATCGCCTTGACGAGGCCTCGGCCGAACCTGGCCACGCCCATGCGCGGGAGTTCGGCCAGGCGCAGTCCGACGTCGTCCATCTTCACGATGAGGCCGACGAAGCCGTAGACCAGGACGGTGATGGCGATCGCGACGACCAGCAGGATCACGGCCCGGGCCACGAAGGGCTGATCGACGACCTCGTTCAGCGAGATGACCATGATCTCCGCCGACAGGATGAAGTCGGTGCGCACGGCGCCGGACACGACCGTGTCCTCGTCCGGGAGGGCATCCTCGTCTGCGCCGTGGGCGTCGGAGTGGCCACCGAACCTCGCCCACACCTTCTCGGCGCCCTCATAGCAGAGGTAGGTGCCGCCGAGCATGAGGATCGGCGTGAGCAGAGCCGGCACGAACTGGCTCATCAGCAGCACCGCGGGCAGGATGATGAGCAGCTTGTTGCGCAGCGACCCGACGGCGATGCGCCGGATGATCGGAAGCTCCCGCTTGGCGGCCAGACCACGGACGTACTGCGGCGTCACGGCAGCGTCATCGATCACGACACCGGCAGCCTTCGCACTGGCCCGTGCCGCACCGACCCCGATGTCATCGACGGACGCGGCAGCGGCCCGCGCCAGCACCGCCACGTCGTCGAGCAGAGCGACGAGTCCACCGCTCACAGCACGTCCTCCCGGTCTGCGTCAGGCCTGGTGCTGCCAGCCGGCCCAGGCCGACTCGACCATCTCGGTCAGGCCGCGCTCGGCGCGGAAGTCCAGGTCGTCGCGGATCCTGTCGACCGCGGCAACGACGCGCGCCGGGTCTCCGGGCCGCCGGTCGACCACGTCGTAGTCCACGGCCTGACCGGTCACCGCGGCGACGACCCGCAAGACCTCGAGGACGCTGGACCCCTCACCTCGCCCGATGTTGTAGGCGGCTCCCGGGGAGCCTGACTCGAGGGCGCGGGCAGCCGCCAGGTGCGCGTCGGCGATGTCCGCGACGTGCACGTAGTCACGCACGCAGGTGCCGTCCGGGGTCGGGTAGTCGCCCCCGAAGACCTGAGGGCGCTCGCCTCGGGCAAGGGCCCGGAACACCATCGGGACGAGGTTGAAGACCCCGGGGTCGCCGAGCTCGGGTGCGGCGGCGCCGGCGACGTTGAAGTAGCGCATCGACATCACCTGCAGACCGAAGGCCCGGGTGCAGTCTCGCAGCAGCCACTCGCCGACGAGCTTGCTCTCGCCGTACGGCGACAGCGGCACGCCGGATGTCTGCTCGTCGACCAGGTCGACGTCGGGCAAGCCGTAGGTCGCGGAGCTCGAGGAGAACACGAACCGGCCGACGCCTCCCGCCTGGCAGCCCTCGAGCAGTGAGACCAGGCCCCCGACGTTCTCGCGGTAGTAGAGAAGCGGGTCGGAGACCGACTCCCCGACCTGCTTCTTGGCCGCGATGTGGACGACACCGTCGACCTTGTGGTCCTCGATCACGCGGCGGACGAGACCGCGGTCGAGGATGCTGCCCTCGACCAGCGTCGCCCCGGGGTCGACCCGGCTCGCCGTGCCGGTCGAGAGGTCGTCGAGCACGACGACGGAGGCGCCGTCGCGGACGAGGGCGCGCACCACGTGGGCACCGATGTAGCCGGCGCCGCCGGTCACGAGCCAGGTCATGCGCAGACCCTAGGTCACGCGGTCTGGGCATGCGGGGAGATGCCTACTCGGCGAGGAACTCGACCTGCTCGATCTCGAGACGCACCTGCTGGATGCGCACCATGACGCGGTCGCGCAGGTCGATCGGCGCCGGGTCGCTGCCGCAGCACCGGGCGACCAGCGACTTCACAGCCTGCTCCAGGCCGTACTGACGAAGGCACGGGGCGCACTCGTCGAGGTGCAGACGCACGAGGTCGTGGTGGTTGCTGTCTTGCTCGCCGTCGAGGTAGAGGTAGACCGCCTCCAGCACCTCGCTGCAGGGCGTCTCGTGCGGTTCGCCGCAGCTCACGCCGACCCCTCGGCTCCCGTGCTGGCCTTGACCAGCCCGCGGTCCACGGCGTAGTCGGCGAGCAGCGTGCGCAGACCGCGTCGTCCGCGATGCAGCCGGCTCATGACCGTGCCGATCGGAGTGCCCATGATCTCGGCGATCTCCTTGTAGGCGAAGCCCTCCACGTCGGCGAGGTAGACCGCCATGCGGAAGTCCTCGGGAAGCGCCTGGAGCGCCTCCTTCACGTCGGAGTCGGGCAGGTGGTCCAGGGCCTCGGTCTCGGCGCTGCGCAACCCGGTGCTCGTGTGAGCCTCGGCCGCCGCGATCTGCCAGTCGGTGATCTCGTCGGTCGGGCTCTGCAGCGGCTGTCGCTGCTTCTTGCGGTAGGTGTTGATGAAAGTGTTCGTCAGGATGCGGTAGAGCCAGGCCTTGAGGTTCGTGCCCTCCTGGAACTGGTGGAAGGCCGCGAACGCCTTGACGAAGGTCTCCTGCACGAGGTCCTCGGCGTCAGCGGGGTTGCGCGTCATGCGCAGCGCGGCCGAGTACAGCTGGTCGAGGAACGGCAGCGCGTCGCGCTCGAACCGGGCGCTCCGCTGCTCGCTTGTCTCCGTCGTACTCACCGGCGCACCTCCCTTCGAGCTCGTCGTCTGAGGCACCGGGACGGCCCGGACCGCCACGGCGGCCTGCGCCGCGGGTCCCGAGCCTACGCGCGAGGGGGTCTGCTGCGCCTCCGCAAAGGGAACGCCGGGCGTCTGACGGGTGGCAACGCCGGGGCCGGTGGCCTGCGGGACCGGCGGCCACGGAGACCAAGGGCTGGGCACGCGGCTCGGGGCAGAACCACCCGTTGATCCCGATGGGACGGTCGGCATCTGCGTGCTCCTGTCCTTGACGCGGTCCGTGGAGCGCTTCTGCGCTGGTTGATTGACCGAACACCGGTCCGCCGCGTCTCTGTTCCCCCGGGTCCCGCTGCCCCGGGTTCTTGCCCCCGGGTTCGTGGCCCCGGAGTTCGTGCGCGTCGACGCCGGAGCCGATCCACGTACGCTCCGCGACATGGAAGGCCACCACCCTGCGGTCGAGCAGTACCTCGAGACGATCCTCGAACTCGAGGAGGCCGGCATCGTGCCGATGCGGGCCCGCATCGTCGACCGCCTCGGTGTGTCCGCGCCCGCCGTGAGCGAGACCGTGAAGCGGCTAGAGCGCGAGGGCTACGTGACCCTCGACAGCGACCGGGTGCTGCACCTGACCGATCCGGGGCGGGCCTACGCCACCTCGATGCTGCGTCGCCACCGCCTCGCCGAAGTACTGCTGGTCGACGTGCTCAAGGTCCCGTGGCCCCAGGTGCACGAGGAGGCCTGCCGGCTCGAGCACGCGATCAGCGACAACCTGGAGCGCCACCTCGTCGCCCTACTCGGCGATCCCGGGACGTGCCCCCACGGCAGCCCGATCCCGGGGTCGGCCAACATCGTCGAAACCGGACCGCTGCAGAAGCTGTCGTCGGTCCCCGACGGGGGATCGTGCGTGATCCGGCGGATCGACGAGCACCTGCAGACCCTCGTCGAGCGCATGGTGGAACTCGAGACCTCCCGGCTGCTGCCCGGGCAGTCCCTGATCGTGCAGGGCCACGACGACGGCCGGCTGCTGCTCAATGTCGACGGGGTGAGCGTTGAACTCGACACCCTCGTCGCCGCCGAGGTCTACGTCAGCGTCTGAGCAGACTGCTCGCCTCTGAGCAGCCGGCCCAACCACTCCCCGACCACGTCCCTGACCTCGGCCCGCACCTGCTCGGGCGTACGCCCGTCCTTCTTGCGGACGCCGAACGCGTGGTCGGCGCCGCGTACGTCGTGCACCTGGACACCCGGCACGGCGTCGGGACGACCGAAGGCGTCCCGGTCGCCTTGGACGACCAGGCGCGGCACAGTCGGCAGCAGGAGCTCCTGGAGCCGGGTGCGGTCGGGGCGGCCCGGCGGGTGGAGGGGGAACGCCAGGACCAGCACGCCCGCCGCACCGACGGCCTGCGCCGTGCGGCAGGCCACCCGGGCACCGCTGCTGCGTCCGCCGACGACGAGAGGGCCGGGCCGATCAGCCGCCACGGCAGCCACCACCGCGAGCCAGGCCGCATCCAGCCGAGGCGGCGCCTCAGCCACCCGGCGACCGGCGACCCGCCACGGCTGCTCGACCTGGACGACCGTGAGCCCGACGGCCAGGCCGGCGTCCCGGGCGGACAGGAGGTCGACGGCCTGGTGCCCCGGGCCGCCGCCCGCCCCGTGGCCGAGGACCAGCACGCCGTCACCCGTTCCCTCGCGGGAGATCCGAGCGGGGCCGACGGGTGTCAGCACCTCTCGTGTGGCTGAGGTCACGTCCGCAGGGTAGGCAGTGTCCGTGGCATCCGCAGAACTCGAGAGTTCGCCGGCCGGCCAGGGGCCCGCGAGCGGCTCGGAGGCCGGTGGCGGACCGAGCATCGCCAGCCCGGTGCCGCCCGCCGACTCGCCGTACTGGGCGTTCTACGCCGCGGTCGCCGCGGAGCAGGTCGCCGCCTGGCTGCCCGCGGCACCGCAGCGCGTCCTCGACCTCTCCGGCGGGGAGGGGTTCCTGCAGCAGCTGCTCCTGGCGGGCCATGAGGTGGTCAGCGTGCGGCGCCGCGTCGACGACGCGCCGCAGGCGCTCGCCGGCCCGGGTCGCCTGGTGCCCGTGGTCGCCGACACCCGCAGCCTCGACTGGCTGGGCGCCGCGAGCGTCGACCTGGTGCTGGCCGAGTCGCGCTCGCTGTCGAGGTGCCTGGCCGCCGAGCTGACGATCGAGCACCTCCACCGGGTGATGCGCCCCGGCGGCCGGCTGCTGCTGGTCGTCGACTCGCTCGGACTCGGACTCGCCCGCCTCGCCGATCAGGGCCGCTGGGCCGAGCTCGCCGACGTTCCGGCCGCCGACGTGGTCCTCGTGCCCGACGAGGACGGCACGATCACCCGGTGCTTCTGGCCCGAGGAGCTCCACCTGCTGCTGGCCGACGCCGGGTTCCGGGTCGACTGGGTGCGCGCCCGGTCCGTGCTCACCCCCGCGACGATCGAGCGGGCACTTGCCGAACGGGGTCCTGGAGCGATGCGGACCCTCGTACGCACCGAGCTGACGCTTGCGGCCGAGCGCGAGGGCGAGTCAGCCGGGCTGCACCTGGTGGTCAGCGCCCGCAAGCCGGGCTGAGGTCAGTCCGAACCCGGCAACCGGGTCATGATCATGCCGGGACCGCTCAGCCGGCGGCGGCCTCGGCCTTGGCCTGATCCTCGACGCAGCGCGCCGCCTCGGGGCGCACGTCGAGGCGAGCCGCCGGGATCTTCTTGCCGCAGTCGACGCAGGTGCCGTACGAGCCGTCCTCGAGCCGCGCCAGCGCCGCCTCGATCTCCGTCCGGTGCTCGGCCGAGTTGTCGAGGATCGCGTTCTGGGAGTCGGCGTCGGTCAGCTCGCTCGCCGTGTCACCGGGGTGCTGGTCCACGTGGCTCAGCTCGCTGGAGTCACCGGCGCCCTCCGCCTCGATGATCGCCGCGGTGCTGTCGATCTCGCGGAGCATCTGCTCGAGCTGCTGACGGGTCTCCTCGGCGTTCACGGTGCGGGTGTGTCCTCTCAGAAGGGGTCGGCCCGGATGCAGCCGGACGCGGTCGAGCCGTACCCGTCCATTGTCACTCCTCCACGGATCGGCCCTCCACACGTCGGCGCAGCCCTGGTCGGGGTGTCAGAACAGGCCGGCGGGCTGCTCGGGCGCGACCGGCTGGGACAGCTCCGGGCCGTCGTTGCGCACGTTGCCGACCGCTGCGCCGACCGGCCAGGCGTCGAGGACGCCGGGGGTGCCCGGGACGAGGAGCCCCTCGCCAGGGTCCTCCAGCGACGGGTCGAGCCAGCGGGACCAGTCGTCCCGGGGGACGAGCAGCGGGGTGCGGTCGTGGATCTGGCCGAGCTCGTCGGCCGCCTCTGTCGTGAGGACCGTGCAGGTCCACAGGCGCTCCCCCGCTGCCGCCCCGGGCGCGGACCACACCTCGTACAACCCGGCCATCGCCAGCGGTGCGCCGTCCCGCGAGGACAGGAACCACGGCTGCTTGCGGTCCCCGTCCTTCTGCCACTCGTAGTAGCCGTCGGCCGGCAGCAGGCAACGGCGACGGGCGTACGCAGCGCGGAAGGCGGGCTTGCTCTCGACGGTCTCGCGACGGGCGTTGATCAGCCGGGCGGCGCCCTTTGCGTCCTTGGCCCATGAGGGCACCAGCCCCCAGCGCAGGACCCGCAGCTGGCGCGTCGTCTCGCGCTGCACGACCGCGTAGACGGGGTCGGTCGGCGCCACGTTGTAGGTCGGCGGAAGCACCTCGTCCGGCGGCTCGTCGATCTCGAAGTGGTCGACCAGGTCGTGGGCGCCCCGGCTGGACGCGTACCTCCCGCACATGGCAGCCATTGAGCCACGACCGGCGGTGCGCGGGCCAGTGCAAGACTTGCCCTTGTGCAGACTCCCGCTCCCGACCCCTGGCCCGCGCCGCTCGCGCGCGCTCCGCTGAGCGCGACGGTCGAGCTGCCCGGCTCCAAGTCGGTGACCAACCGAGCGCTCGTGCTCGCAGCCCTCGCGGACGGCACCTCGGTCGTCCGCCGTCCCCTGCGCAGCCGGGACACCGAGCTCATGGCGGCCGCCCTGCGGGGCCTCGGGGTCGACGTCTCCGACGGCGAGGACGGCGCCTGGGTCGTCGACGGCTCAGCCGGTGCCCCGGTCGTCCGGCAGCGCGACCTGGACGTCGGCAACGCCGGTACCTGCGCGCGGTTCCTGCCCCCGGTGGCGGCCCTGTCCGTCGGCGAGGTGCGCCTGGACGGTGACGCCCGGGTGCGCGAGCGGCCACTCGGTCCGCTGCTGGTGGCGCTGCGCCAGCTGGGCGCCGACCTCGACGGCGTGGACGCGCTGCCCGTTGTCATCCGTGGGACCGGGGGCGTACGGGGCGGCTCGGTCGAGCTCGACGCGTCCGAGTCCTCCCAGCTGGTCAGCGGGTTGCTCCTGTCGGCCCCCCGGTTCGCCGAGGGCGTGACGGTCCACCACCGTGGCGGCGTTCTCCCCAGCGCCCCCCACCTGGCCATGACCGTCAGCTCGCTGCGGGCCTCGGGTGCTCAGGTCGACGACAGCGAACCGGGCCGGTGGACGGTCGCCCCGGACGCGCTGCTCCCCCGCGACGCCGTCGTCGAGCCCGACCTGTCGACCGCTGCCGCCTACCTCGCCGCCCCACTGGTCGCCGGCGGCTCCGTCACGATCGCCGGCTGGCCACGCGACACGGTCCAGCCGGGCGCGGTCCTTCCCGAGCTGCTCGAGGCGATGGGCGGCCGGGTGAGCCGCACCGACGACGCGGTGACCGTCTCCGGGGGTGACGGCCTGCACGGGCTGACGGCCGACCTGAGCGACGTCGCCGAGCTGACGACGGTGCTGGCCGCCCTGGCCGCGCTCGCCGACTCACCGAGCCGGTTCACCGGCGTCGCCCACATCCGCCTGCACGAGACCGACCGGCTGGCGGCCCTCGCCAAGGAGCTCAACGGCCTCGGTGGCGACGTCGAGGAGCTCCCCGACGGGCTGGTGATCCGCCCGCGACGGCTGACCGGCGGGGTGATGGACAGCTACGCGGACCACCGGGTCGCCATGGCCTGGGCCGTTCTCGGCCTGGGCGTACCTGGTGTCGAGATCCGCGACGTCGCCACGACGCGCAAGACCGTGCCCGACTTCGTGGGCTCGTGGACGACGATGCTGGGGTGAGTCCTCGCGAGCTCGACGAGGACGACGTCCGGATCCGGCCCGGTCGCGGCTCCCGTCCGCGCACCCGGATCCGGCCGGCCCACGACGACGCCTCTGCCGCTGACGTGCTGTCGGTCGACCGTGGTCGCTACCGGCTGCGCACCGCCGAGGGGACCCTGCTCACGGCCGTCCGTGCCCGCGAGCTCGGGCGCCGGGGCGTCGTCGTCGGCGACCGGGTCGCCATCGTCGGCGACCTCGCGGGCGGCCCCGACTCGCTCGCCCGGATCGTGCGCCTCGAGCCTCGTACGTCCTTGCTGCGGCGCACCCCCGACGACAGCGATCCGATCGAGCGGGCCGTCGTCGCCAACGCCGAGGTGCTCGTGGTGGTCACCGCCCTGGCCGATCCGGTCCCCCGCCCTCGACTGGTGGACCGGTGCCTGGTCGCGGCCTACGACGGCGGGCTCGTGCCACTGCTCTGCCTCACCAAGCGCGACCTCGCCGATCCCGCCGAGCTGCTCTCGCTCTACGAGCCGCTCGGCGTCGAGGCGATCGTCACCGGTCCGGGCGACGACGACGCCGGTGTCGCTGAGCTGCACCAGCGGCTGCAAGGGCTCACCAGCGTGCTGTTCGGACAGTCCGGCGTGGGCAAGTCGACGCTGGTCAACCGGCTCGTCCCGGACGCCTTCCGTGCCGTCGGGGAGGTCACCGGCGTCGGGAAGGGCAGGCACACGAGCTCCTCGGCCGTCGCCCTCCCGCTCCCCGGCGGCGGGACCGTCGTCGACACCCCGGGCGTGCGGTCCTTCGGCCTCGGCGCCGTCACCGCCGACCGGGTCCTCGCCGCCTTCCCCGACCTCGCGCAGGGCGCCACCCGCTGCCCGCCCGGCTGCACCCACCACGAGGGCGTCATCGGGTGCGCTCTCGACGGCTGGGCCGAGTCGGGGCACGCGAGCACCGCAAGGCTGATCTCGCTGCGGCGGCTGCTGCAGGCCCTCGCCGCCCAGGACGACTGAGGGTTCTGCGCGGGTACACCCCCGAAGCTCTTCGGAGCATCCACAGCACTCAGGTGCTGTGGATCCTTCGAGAACCGGTCAGGTGGGGGGATCTTGCCCACCGCGGTCAGGCTTGCTCGAAGGTGAGCCACCACAGCAGCGCCGACAGCGAGAGGCCGTCGGTCACCTGCCCGTCGCGGAGCAGCTCGCGCACCTGAGTGACCGGCACCCACTCGACCCGCTCGGACTCCGCCGGGTCGCTGGGATCACCTACGTGGCGCGCACTTTCGGCCGCGAACAGCTCGAAGCGCTGGTCCGATAGGCCGTTGCTCGGGTGGTAGGCATGCAGCTCGCGCAGTGGCCCGGGCTCCCACCCGGTCTCCTCCAGCACCTCTCGGGCAGCCGCCTGCTCAGAGCTCTCGTCGGCGTCGACGCCCCCGGCCGGGACCTCCCAGCCCCACGTGGCGGTGATGAACCGGTGACGCCACAGGAGCAGGACGCCCCTCTCAGCGTCGTGCACCACGACGCCGACGGCCGGACGCGCCTGGCGTACGACGTGGTGGTCGAAGCGCGGGCCACCCGGCACCTCGACGTCGACCAGCGCCAGCGAGACCCAGGGGCTGCTGTAGACGGACCGCTCACCGTGCACCGTCCACTCCACGAGCAAGGACGGTACGGGAAGGGAGCGGTCAGGCGGTGACCTGCTCCGGGATCACCTTGTTGGCGAGGTCGATGGTGCGCTCGACCTCCTGTCGGCGCGCCTCCTGCTCGCGCTTCTCGGCGTCGATCGCCTCAGCCTGGTCCTCGTCCTGCTTCATCAGCGCGGCGAGGTCGACGCCCGCCATGTCGAGCACCCCCATGTCGGCGTAGGCCTTCTGCACCTTCGGCCCCCACAGGCCGATGTCCTTGACGCACGGCACGATCCGGCTGAACAGCAGCGACTGGAACATCTGGAAGTACTCGGACTTCTCGACCGATGCCATGGACTCCGCGACGTCGAAGCCGAGGTTGGCCCAGACCTCCTCCTGGCGGAAGCGGTTGCGCATCAGGTAGCAGCCCTCGACGACGAACTCCTCGCGCTCCTCGCGCTCGGCGCTCGACAGCTCGGCGTAGAAGTCCTTCAGGGCGAGGCGTCCGAAGGCGACGTGCCGGGCCTCGTCCTGCATCACGTAGGCGAGGATCTGCTTCGGCAGCGGCCGCTCGGTCATGTCGCGCAGGAGGCCGAACGCGGCGAGCGCGAGACCCTCGATGAGCACCTGCATCCCGAGGTAGGGCATGTCCCAGCGGCTGTCGGTCAGCGTGTCGTCGAGCAGCGACTTCAGGTGGGTGTTGATCGGGTAGAGCAGGCCTACCTTCTCCTGCAGGAAGCGGGCGTAGGTCTCTGCGTGCCGCGCCTCGTCCATCGTCTGGGTCGCGGCGTAGAACTTGGAGTCGAGGTCCGGGACCGACTCGACGATGCGGGCCGAGCAGATCATCGCCCCCTGCTCGCCGTGCAGGAACTGGCTGAACTGCCAGGCCGTCATGTGTTGCTTGAGCTCACCGACGGCCTTGCGGTCGTTCTTGATCTTGTCCCACTGCGGCGTGCCGAAGATGGCGATGGTCTCATCGGGCAGCCCGAGGACGTCCATCGGGTCGACCTCGATGTCCCAGTCGATCCGGTGCACCTGGTCCCACTGCTTGTCCTTGCCCTTCTGGTAGAGCGACAGCAACCGGTCACGGCCGTCGTCGTACTCCCAGGTGAAGCGGGCCGCGCCCGCCATGTCGACGTCCCACGTCGCGTGCTCGGCAGGGATCGTGTAGAGCTCGTGGGTGCTCATGCGATGTCTCTTCCTGTGGCGTCCGATGTGGGGTGAGCAAGCAGGGGGTGAGCGAGCAGCGAGTCGACGAGGCGGGCGATGTCAGCGCCGACCTGGTCGGGGCGGGCACCGGGAAGCACGAGGTGGGACAGCGTCAGCCGGTTGACGGCGTCGGCGACGAACAGCACGAGGTCGCTCGGCAGGTCGGGCCAGTGCTTCGACAGGTAGCCGGCGCAGTGGTCGCTGGCGGCGCTCAGCAGCGCCTCGGACCTGGTGGTGAGGAACGGAAGCAGGCCACCGGTGTCGTCGGTGAGCACCGCCTTGAGCAGGGGGTTGCCCGCGGCCTCGGTAAGGGTCCACTCCGTCGCGGCGCCGACGGCCTCGCCAGGACTGCCCTCGTGGCCGACCCTGGCCGCATCAGCCCCCTCCATGTAGCGGGCCGCCTCGCGCAGGGCGAGCGCCTGAGCAAGGGCATCCTTGGAGCCGAACTCGTAGTAGAGCGTCTGGCGGCTCACGCCCGCGGATCTCGCGACGTCGGCCATGCGCAGGCGGTCCCAGTCGGCCCCGGAGCGCACCGCGTCGGCCGCCGCCTCGAGCAGCAGGTCCCGCGTCGTGTGCACGGGGTCACATTGACACAGATGCCCTTCGTGTCAAGACACCGGGAGCATTGACGTCAGACCCATGGTGAGCTGCGTAGCCGTGCACGTCTGGCCTGAGGCCTCGACCTGCCACTATGCTAGTTGGCAGGGATTTGCTGCTCACTAGCATAGGGACGGTCGCGGTGATGTGGACGGCAACGCTCGCCCAGGCCGGCGTGGACGTCGTTCCCTTGGGCCCCTCACGCGCTGAGCTCCACTGGCAGGGCCACATGGACGTCTTCGACATCGTGCAACTGGACAGGCCGGTCCACCCGTCGAAGCTCCGCGAGCCCAGCTCAGCGGCGGCGCTGGTGGTGACACCCAGCGCGACGGCAGGAGCGCGCGATCGCGCTCGAACACTGGGCTGGTCGCTGGTCACCGCAGCCGGTGACGGATGGCTGCTCTTCAGCGACGGCGCTTGCGCGGCGCTGCCCGGCCGCGTGCCGAGCGAGACGAGCCACCTGACGCCTCAGCGTGGACGGCACGGCTGGGGGCGGTGGTCGCTCGTCCGCGAGATCGTCCGGTGCTCCGGGCAGACGCAGGGCGTCCTGGCACGCTCGGTGGGCCTGTCTCAATCGCGGGTGTCCAGGTTGCTAACGCCGCTACGCGAGCAGGACCTGGTCCAACGGACCTCGCAGGGATGGCGCGCCACCGAGTGGGACGAGCTGGTCCGGTGGTGGCTCACCAGCTACCCGGGCCCGGGCGGGGTCACCACATGGTGGTACGGGCTCAAGCCGACCCAGCAACAGCTGCTCCCCGCCCTGCAGGTCCTCCAGCAGGCGGCGAAGGCCCGCAGCGCGGCTGCCCCGGCCATCTCGGGTGACAGCGCGGCAGATCTGATCGCGCCCTGGCGTCGCCCGACCACGCTTGTGCTGTACGCGCACGTCGGTGCCGATCTCGCTCTCGCCGGGCTGACACCGGCGCACGGACCGGACGACGCCACGTGCCAACTCGTCGTGCCCGAGGACACGGGCGTCTGGGCGGCGGCAGATGCGCCTCCGCACCCCTTGTCAGACGGCATGCAGGCGCCGGTCGTCGACGGCCTGCAGGTGCTGTGGGACGTCGTGCAGTCGCCCGGTCCGGATGCGGCTGAGCAAGCGCTGCGGCTGCAGCGGCACCTGCGCCTGCAGTGGGAGCGGGCGTCGTGCACCTGACCCTGGCTTCGGCGTCCTACGCGGAGGATTCCGGGTACCTAGCGATGCAGGACCTTGCCGGGCTGGCCCAGCGGCTCGACATCGATTACCGCCTGGTCGGCGGGCACATGGTCTCGCTGCTCGTCGCAGCGAGCGGCGTCGCGGGCGTGCCGGGCCGTGACACCGGTGACGCGGACTTCGGTGTGCCGTCTGCAGTCGCGCGAGACCCCCGCCTACTCTCGGAGCTCCAGCGCATGGGGTACTCGCAGACCTCGGGCAACCGATGCGAGCGACCGGCCGGCGAACTCACGCTCACGATCGACGTGCTCGCTCCGAGCTACACCGGCAGGATCGAGACCAATCGGGCGCACGGCGACCTCGTGCTCGATGAGATCCCAGGGCTGAACTTCGCGCTCACCGAGCCCGGTCTGCATCTGGCCCTGACCGTCCGACTGACGTCAGGATCGCAACTGGACGCCGAGATCACAGTTCCGTCGTACCTGTCGGCGTTGTGCTTGAAGGCGCTGGCGTTCGCCAGTCGCAGCGCGGGCAAGGACGCCTTCGACGTGTGGCGGCTGCTCGAAGCAGCGCACACCGTCGGTCTCAGTGGCGAGCAGTGGCCGGACTCGGTGACGCCGAACACCGCCGTGGCGACCCTTCGGCGTGATTTCGGCAGGGCAGGTGGGCACGGGCTGGCGGCCCGTCCGGAGCGCGCCCAGGTCCGCACGCGCGTGCGCGCCCTGGTGGCTGCCGCATGCGGCCCCTGAGCGGGTTTGGCTACGCCAGGCGCGCCCAAGATCAGCGAATCCCACCTCACACCAGGGCGGCGGCGATCAACGCGACCAAGGCCCCTGCGAGCCGGACCCGGTCGGCGACCAGCAGGCGTCGCAGGACCTCGGGCGTACGACCGTGTCGATCCAGGCGGCCGTGCGCTGGGGCCGCGGCCAGTGCGGTGGTCCCCGCCGCGAGACCGTGGCCCGCCACGGCGAACGCGACGGCGGCCGTGGTGGGGAGCGAGGCGAGCGCCCACACGCATGCAGCGGCCACCGCCAGGTAGACCGGCGCGACCACCACAGCGATCCGTCGCGAGTGGGCGGCGTGACCGGCTCCCCAGGCCATCGGGGTGAGGTCGACGAGCGCCGGGTAGACGACGAGCGTCACCGTCGCCTGGAAGCCGGCGTGCAGAGCGCCGGCCGCCAGCAGCGCGCCCTCAGCGTCCACCGACCCTCCCTGCGTCGCGACGAGTGGACGTCGAGTGTGCGACGGACGCTGAGCAGCCGCCCGGTCAGGTCAGACGACCTCTCGCAGCCGGCCGGTGACGACGTCGTCGATGAAGCCCCGGACCAGCAGCTGCTCGCTTCCCGGCGCTTCGGCTACGGGGGCCTTAGAACGGCCAGCCCCGCAGCTCCCGCGGATCGGTGCCTCGGCGGCGCAGGAGACGGCTGTCGAGGCCCCACACCCGCCCGGCCGGCACGATGGCCAGGATGATCAGCGGCACGTACTCGTGGGGCTGCTCGAACGCCCAGCGGTTGCTGCTGGCGTAGACCAGCGCGAGGAAGAGCTGTTGACCGAGCGCTAGCAGCCCGGCAGCCCGCGTCGCGAGGCCGAGGATCAGCAGCCCCCCCACACCGATCTCGACGGCGGTGAGCGCCCATCCGAACAAGCCCCAGTTGTCGAGCATGAACTCGGCGATCGGACGCAGTCCCGGGACGCTCGTGCCCGGCTGGCCGCCAGCCGGATTGTCGAAGACCTCGAACTGCAGGATGAAGCGCGACGCGTCGCGATCGATGAGGTTGGCGATGTAGGGGCCCACAGTGATCTCGCTGAAGCTGAACAGCTTCGCCAGACCGTTGCTGAGCAGGATGAGTCCGATGAAGATGCGCAGGACCGCGAGGCCCTTGCCGAGGGTCCTCGCACTGGGCAGGACTCCACCGGCGTCCCGGCGCTCCCGGTCTGCGTCCGCCTCGGTGGTCATGCCGCCTCACAAATCCGCCGGCCCCTCGACGGAGCGGTTGGCCGCTTCTGGTCCGCCAGCCGACAGAGCGTCCCCGAGTCTAGCCGCCGGCCCGTACAACAGGTTCAGTGCCAGCCGGTTCGGTGTCGCACGACACCGGGTCGCGTTGCACAATGGGCCGGACCGTCGCCGGACGGTTCTGAAGGACCGCCTGGTCGGCGGTCCTTCCAAGCACAGGAGGGGTCGTCTGAGGTGGCAGCCCCGCTCGCGCTCGACACTCCCGCGGCCCGACCCGTGCAGCCGGTAGCTCCACGGGTGACGCTGATAGATCGGGCCTCTGCTCCGCTGCTGGCCCGTGCCCTCTTCGAGGCTGGTGACCCCGGACCCATCGTGGCTTCGCTGGCCCACGTGCCTGAGCTGCTCGGTCCGACGCTGCCCTTCCTCGGGGCCGTTCTCGGCCCGTCATGGGTCTCGCTGCGCGAGACGGAGATGGTCATCCTGCGCACGTCGGCCGTGCTGGGCTGCCGCTACTGCACCGAGGCGCACAGCGTCGTGGCCCTCGACTCGGGCCTGAGCCTGGACGAGGTCCGCGGCCTGCGCGGGGAGCTGCCGCTGGCCGACACCTTCCCGAACGACGGGGAGAGAGCACTGCTCGCCTGGTGCGACGCCGTGGCCTTCGGCGTCGACTCTGACATCGCGCAGGCCCGCCGCGCGCTGGTCGTCGACGACGCCCGGGTCGTGGCGCTGACCCTGCTGGCGGCTACCACTGTCATGCTGAACCGCTACGCCACTGCTCTCGCCCTGCCCACCTCCCCGGACGTACGTGAACGACTCGTGCAAGAGGGCCTGTGATCCCCGCCGACCAGACCATGGCCGAGGTCGCCGTCGGTAGCCGTCTGTGGCTCTACAGCAACTACCACTGCAACCTGGTCTGCACCTACTGCCTGACGGAGTCGGGGCCCAAGGTCGCCCGGCGCGAGCTCGATCCAGCGACGATGCTCGACCTCGCCCGTGAGGCGAAGGAACTCGGCTTCACTGGCGTCGGGGTGACGGGCGGCGAGCCCTTCCTCGTGCCGGAGATGCCGGAGCTGCTCGTCGAGCTCTCCCGCGTCCTGCCGGTGCTCGTGCTCACCAACGGCACGCTGTTCCAACGCGCGCTCCTCGAGCGCATGAGGCCACTGGCCGACGCCGACGTGATCGTGCAGATCTCGCTGGACCACCCGGAGCCCGAGGCCAACGACCGCATGCGCGGCCCGGAGAACTTCCGCAAGGTCGTCGAGGCGGTGCCGCAGCTGCGCCGGCGCGGCATCCGAGTCCGCATTGCGACGACCGTCGAGCAGGAGGACGCCGACGAGCTGGAGCGGCTTTGCGCCCTGCACCGGGGTCTCGGCGTCACCGACGACGACCACGTCGTGCGGCCGATCATCAGGCGGGGACGCGCCGAGACCGGCGGCATGGGCGTCCATGCCCGCTACCTGGATCTCGAGCCGGAGCTGACGATCACCGTAGACGGCGCGTTCTGGTCGCCCTTCGCGCCGACCGTACGGCGGGGCCTGCTGGACACGGATCTGCTGCTCACGCGGACCGTGCGGCCGCTGCAGCGGCCGCTCGACGCGATGCGCGCCGTCGCAGGAGCCCGACCACAGGGGGCGGACAGCACGCTGAACATCCGTTGAGCGTGACCTCCACTGCACCCGGTCGGGTGTGACCTGCACGAGCACCGCAGCACACTTCGCTCGAGTCACGGCCGCTCGGCGACGTCAGTGGCGGTGTAGCGCCGCGAACTGCCCCGGCGTCATACCGGTGACTCGGGCGAAGTCGCGGATGAGGTGCGGCTGGTCTGCGTAGCCGAGCGCGGAGGCGATCTCCGCCTGGGTCGTCGAGCCCTCCCGCAGTCGCTCGGCCGCCTCCTGCAGTCGACGACGCTGGATCAGCCACTTGGGTGTGAGCCCGAGCCGACGTCGCACCAAGCGCTGCAGCGCCCGCTCGCTGACGCTGAACCGGTCGCAGACCTGCGCGACACGGAGCACGTCGGAGTCGTCCTCGATGCAGGCCACGACCGCGTTGACGAGTTCGCCCTCGGGGTCGACGGGGAGGAAGCGACGCAGGGCCGCCTCAACCGCGGCCATCGCGGTCCGGTGGGCGGTGACATCGTGCGGGTCGTCCGCCATCACCGTCCGGACCCGCTCCACCAGCCCCTCCGCGCCGACGCCGAGGACCGCTGACAGGTGCACGTGCCGGTCGGTGAACGCGTCGACCGGCCCGGCGAGGAGGTAGCCCGCGGCGGGCGCCAGCATCACCCCGACGGCCCAGCCCTGCCCCGCCAGCGTTGTCGTGGACAGCCCGGAGACCACGCCGTAGAAGCGCGCGTAGTCGCCGCTGACCACGACGAGGCACACCGGGTACTGCAGGACCTTCTGCGGCGCCTCCTGCCCTGGCGGCACGGACCAGACCGGAACCCAGAACCGGCGCAGCAGGTTCGTCAGGTCCTGGCTCGGGGCGTACCGGTGCATGACGTGCGAGGCGTCCCGCGGGTCCTTGAGGTGCGCTCGCTCGACCAGGTCGCGTCGGGCCGGGCTGCTGTCGGGTTTCATCAAGCCCCCATCCTGCCGCAGCACCTACCGTCCGCGTCATGACGAGCACCGCGAAGCAGTACCAGGCAGCGCTCCTGCCGCTGACCGCCGTTGTCGAGACTGTGCAGCCGAACGCTTGGAACGCGCCCTCGCCGTGCGAGGGCTGGACCGCTCGCGACGTCGTCGGGCACATGGTTCAGACGCAGCGCGAGATGCTCAACGGGCACGGCGTCGACCTCGGGGACGCGCCCGACCTCAAGGCCGACCCCGCGCAGGCTTGGCGCCACCACGCCGGCCGGGTGCTGCACGCCCTCTCGGACGAAGAGCTGGTCAGGCGGACGTACGACGGCCACTTCGGCCCGACGACGGTCGGGGAGACTCTTGAGCAGTTCTACGTCTGGGACATGTACGTCCACCGGTGGGACCTGGCGCGCGCCGCGGCCCTCCCAGCCGAGCTGACCGACGCCGAGCTCGACCGGATCGAGCAGGGGGCCGACAGCTTCGGCGAAGCCCTGTACATGGAGGGCATCTGCCGCCCCAGCATCACCGTCGGCGCGGACGCCGACCGCACCACCCGTGTGCTCGCCCGGCTCGGCCGGGCAGCCCCGCAGGCGGGGCTGTCACCGCGAGAAGGCGATCACTCCTGATCAGGCCGTTGCTGCGGCCCGAGGTCCGGTCGGCACCAGCGCGAGCAGCTGTTCGGTGTGGCGCGGCAGGTGGTCCTCCGCCAGGCCGGTGAGGATGGCTGCGAGCGGCACCGGCCGGTCGACGAGGACCTTGCCGTCGGACAGCAGCAGGGTTGGGACCGCAGTGTCGAGCTCGGCTTCGCTCATGGCTGTCCCCAGGGAGCACAGCGCCTCGCCCTGGCGCCGGATGCGCTCCCGCAGGCCAGCGTTCCCGCCGGCGTGGGCACGGACGCGGCTGGTGGTCCAGTCCTCGTGCGAGAGGCGGTTGTCGTAGGTCGCACCTGCGCCTGACGCGACGGTGGCGGCGGTGGCCAGGGTGGCGGCGTCGACGAGCGCGATGTGGGCGAGGACGCGGTCCGCGTCCCACCCGCCGTCCGGTGGGGTCGGGGTGTCGCCGGGCCACTGAGCCACGTGGGCAGCAGCGTCGAGAAGCGTTGCGTAGGCGTCTTTCAGGCGTGTGGTGTCCATGGTCATCCTTTCGTCGGTATGAGCCGGGGTGCGGGCAGTGCGGGCTCTGTCGAGCACCGCTCAGTCGTGCACCGGCGACATCTCCCACGGCGCTCGCGGGAGGACCTCGCCGGTCTCGAGCAACGACTTGAGGTTGGCGAGCACGGCCGGCCAGCCGTGCGAGATCTCGCGCAGCGCGGTCGGGTCGGCGAGGTTCTCGTGGGTCACCGTCAGCCGGACGATGTCGTGGTGCGGCTCGACCAGGAACCTGACGACCGAGGCGTTGTCCGGCTCGTCGGCGGACTCCCCGAACGTGATGACCAGACGTGTCGGCGGTTCGGCCTCGAGCACGCGACCGACGAGGTCGACCAGCCCGGACCCGTCGACTCGCCGGTGTTCCCAGCGCGACCCCGGCTCCCAGTCCGAGACGTTGGCGTGCCCCCAGTAGCGCGCGGTCACGTCCGCGTCGGTGAGGGCCCGCCACACCTGCTCGGCACTCGCGCGGATGTAGGTCACGTAGACGTAGGTCGGCACCGACGTGGCGGTCTCGGTCATGGCGTACTCCTCTGCTTGGTCTTTGATGGCACTGAGCGCGTGCAGGCGGGGCTTGTCGAAGCTGGAGATCCAGCGCCGCTCGATCTGGTGGATCGGCGCCGGGTTGAGGTAGTGCAGCCGTTCCCGTCCGCGGCGCACCACGGTGACGAGGTGGGCGCGCACGAGGACGTCCAGGTGCTGTGTGGCGGACTGCCTCGCCATGCCGAGGTGCTCGCACAGTTGTCCGAGCGTCTGGCCGTCGAGCTCCCGCATCCGGTCGAGGAGCAGCCGACGGGTGGGGTCGGCGAGTGCCTTGAAGGCTGCGTCGAGCGTCTCCTCCGGCACCGGCTCATCATGCAGGTATTCACCTGCATGAGTCAAGACATCCTCGTGCCGGGTCGTCTCCCGCCCGGGCACGGCCGAACGGACGGCCACGCCGCCCGACATCACGCGGGGAGTGGACGTCGAGCGTGCGACGGACGCTGATCAGCCGCCCGGTTGGGTCAGACGACCTCGCGCAGCCGTCCGGTGACGACGTCGTAGACGAAGCCCCGCACCGAGTCCTTGATGGGGATCGAGGGCTCGGCGTGGATGCGGGCGATGTTCTGGCGCACGTCTGCGTCGAGGTCGGTGAAGGCCTCGGCGGCCCAGGTCGGCTTGACGCCGGTCTCCGACTCGATGGTGCGGCGGAACTCGTCGTCGGTGAAGGTGAGCATCCCACAATCGGTGTGGTGGATCAGGACGACCTCTTTCGTGCCGAGCAGCCGCTGGCTGATGGCCAGGGACCGCAGCTCGTCCTGCGTCACGATCCCGCCGGCGTTCCGGATGACGTGCGCGTCGCCCTCGGACAGCCCCAGCAGGCCGTACGGGTTGAGGCGGGCATCCATGCAGGCGACGATCGCGATCTGCTTCGCGGGTGGGAGCGGCAGGTCGCCCTTGTCGAAGCTCGCGGCGTAGCTCTCGGCGTGCGCGAGCAGGTCGTCGGTGATGCTCATGGGCGCTCCTCGGTCGGGGACTCGGCCGGGCTGCGCCTGCCGGCCGGAGGCCCGCCAGGGAGGGTCGGGAGTCCGGTCTCGTGCCAGCCCGCGTCGCAGCCTGCCACGCCGGTGGCCCCGGGGCACGCCGACCTCATGCAGTGCGACGGCCTCGCAGCTGCGCTGATCTGGATGACGAGTGCCGCCGCCGCAGTGCCTGCGATCAGCCCGTGCTCCTCAGGCGGCGCCTGACGGCAGGTGCGGCCGGCCGTTCGAGCCACGCACGACGACGACCCGGTCGGACCTGCGCAGCTTGAGCCCCTCGTCCTCGGTGAACATGACCGTCTCGCCCTCCCGCCGGATCGCCACGACGAGGTCGCGGCAGGCGCGGGGCGCCAGCCCGACCTCCTCGCGCAGCACCTCGCGCTCGGTGAGCTCGAGACCCGAGCCCGGCACGAGCAGGTCCTCGAAGATCGCGCCCGTCGTGGGGCTGGTCGCGGCGACGCCGAGCAGCCGGCCGGCCGCCTCGGAGGACACGACCACGCCGTCGGCTCCGCCCTCGCGCAGCAGCGGTGCGTTCTCGCTCTCGCGGACGGCCGCCACGACGTACGCCGACGGGTTGTGCCGGCGGACCGTCAGTGTCACCAGGACAGCGGCGTCGTCCCGAGGCACCGCGACGATGACCCGCTTCGCGTGCTCGACGTCAGCTCGACGCAGGACGTCCGCACGCGTGCCGTCGCCGACGACGGCCGTGATGCCGTCGTCTGTCGCGTCCGCGATGTGCGTCGGGTCGTTGTCCACCGCCACGATGCTGGCCCGGTCGGCGCCGTCGTCGATCAGCGCACGGACCGCGCTGCGGCCCTTGGTGCCGTAGCCGACGACGACGGTGTGGTCGCGCAAGGAGGACCTCCAACGGTTCTGCCGGAACTGGTCGCGGGTGCGCTCGGTCAGCACCTCGAGCGTCGTGCCGACCAGGATGATCAGGAACAGCAGGCGCAGCGGGGTGACGCAGAGGATGTTGACCAGGCGGGCGCCGTCGCTGACCGGTGTGATGTCGCCGTAGCCGGTCGTCGAGAGGCTGACCGTCGCGTAGTAGAACGCATCGAGTAGGTCGACCTCGCCGTCGGAGGTGTCGGTGTAGCCCTCACGGTCGAACCAGACGATCAGGGCCACGGCCGTCAGGGCGACGAAGGCGATGACGATCCGCCGGAGCACCGCCTTGACCGGCCCGACCTCGGATCGCGGGAGGACGATGTCCGCCGTCTGGCGACCGGCGGAGCGCGACGACGGTCCGGGTACGGCGTTGGACAGCGGCATCAGCCCGCTCGCAGCGGGGTCGTCTGCCGGCCCGTGGGAAGCGCGCGGGATCCGAGGAGCCCGTCCGCCGCGACGACATGCTCGTCGGACACAGCGGTCACGACCGACAACGTCACTCCTGGGGGAACGGGGACAGCTCCGGTGCCGGCGGCGTGGTGCCGGCGCAGCAGCCAGTGTGCGGGATCACGCCTGCCTGACGCGCAGCGGGCCCCGGCAGCCGCCGGGCCGGGCGGACCTCGAGGACGAGCCCAGGGCTGTGGTTGTCTCGACGCGTGCAGCCAGGACCGAGCCCAGCTCCCGCCCCGGCTCCTGCTGACACGACGCTGCGCGCCTGATCTGGTAGCCCCATGAGCCCCCTAGACCCCGGCACCGACGACATCCGCGACCGGGCTGTCGCGGCGCTCCAGGCGCTGGTGCGCTTCCCGACCATCTCTTCGCGCGACCCGGCCGAGGTCGACGTCGCCGCCTTCGACGGCCTGCTCGACGATCTGGCCCGACGCTTCCCGCTGCTCCACGAGCAGCTCGCGCTCACCCGGGTCGGGACCCACGGCCTGCTGTTCCACTGGCGAGGCCGGTCCGCAGGGCGCCCCGTGGTCCTGATGGCGCACACCGACGTGGTGCCTGTAGACACCTCCGCGACCTGGCAGCACCCGCCGTTCGACGGCGTCGTCGCCGACGGCTCGGTGTGGGGTCGCGGGACGCTCGACGACAAGGGCTGCGTCGTCGCGATCTGCCTGTCGGTCGAGCGCCTGCTCGAGCGCGAGCACGTCCCTGCGCAGGACGTGTGGCTGTCCTTCGGCTGCGACGAGGAGGTCAGCGGCGAGGCCGCGCCGCTGGCTGTCGCAGAGCTGCAGCGTCGTGGCGTACGACCGTGGTTCGTCCTCGACGAGGGCGGTGCGGTCGCCTTAGGCGCATTCCCCGGGGTGCGCCCCCCGCTCGCGGTCGTCGGTGTCACCGAGAAGGGCGTGACCTCGCTCCGCCTGGTCGTCGACGGGCGGGGCGGCCACGCCTCGACGCCCGCGCCGATGGGCCCGACGGCGCGCATCGCCCGCGCCGTCCTGCGCCTGGAGGCAGCGCCGCTCCCGCCGCGCACCCCCGCCGTCACCCTCGAGCTGCTCGAGCGACTGGCGCCGCACGTGCCGTTCGCACTGCGGCCGGTCCTCGCCCGCGCCTCCCGGCTCGGGCCGGTGCTCACCCGCGTGCTGCTCAGGGCCGGACCGGAGGCGAGTGCGATGGTCCGCACCACCGTCGCTGTCACGCAGCTGTCCGGCTCCCCGGGCCTGAACGTCCTCGCTTCCCGGGCCACCGCGGGGGTCAACATCCGGGTCATGGTCGGCGACACCGTCGCGGGGGTCCTGGAGCACGTGCGCCGAGCGGTGCGCGACCCGCAGGTGCAGGTCGAGGTCGTCGAGAGCAACGAGCCGAGCCCGGTCTCGCCGTGGGACGACGACGCGTTCCGCCTGCTGGAGGCGACCATCGGCGAGGTCTTCCCCGACGCGGTCCCGACCCCCTACGTGATGATGGCCGCGACCGACGCCCGCTTCTTCACGGGGCTGTGCGAACGCGTCTACCGCTACGCCCCCTTCCGCATGACCCAGGCGCAGCGGCAGTCGATCCACTCCTACGACGAGCACCTCGGCGTCGAGGCCCTCGTCGACGGGGTGCGCTGGTACGAGCGGCTCGTCGAGAGGCTCCCGTCGTGACGCTCACCGACCGGAACTCCGACGTCGTCCCCCGCCTCGCCGCCGTCGTCGGCCTGCTGGCCTGCGTCGAGATCGCGAGCGGCGTCCTGCAGGGCTACTACACGCCGGTGTTCAGCGACATCGCCGACAGCCTGCGCATCGCCGACGGCGACGTGAACTGGTTCGAGGCCGCCCAGCTCATCGTGTCGGCGCTGCTCGTGCCCTTCCTGGCCCGCCTCGGCGACCTGGTCGGCCACCGGAACGTCCTGCTGATCTCGACCGCGATCACAGCCGTCGGCTCCTGGGTCATGGCCTTTGCGCCGGGTTTCACGACGTTCCTGGTGGGCTCGGCCCTACAGGGCGCCTACGTCGTGTGGCTGCCGCTCGAGATCGCGATCATCTACCGTCGCACCGCCGGCAGCGGTCAGCAGGCGCGGCTCACCCTCAAGGCCGCGGCGCTGCTGGTCGCAGCCCTCGAGCTCGGCGTCATCGTCGGCGCTCTGACCAGCGGCGCGCTGGTCGAGGCGACGTCGATGACCGTCCTGCTGTCGCTGCCCGCTGTCGTCGTGACCGCGTGCTTCGCCGTGATCTGGTTCGGCATCGAGCGCAGCCCGGGAACCTCGACCGGTGGCATCGACCTGCAGGGCCTCGGCCTCGTGACACTCGTGCTCGGACTCGTCATGGGCGGCCTGGTGGTCGTGCGGCTGCAGGGTCCGGGCAGCCTGCTCGCCTGGTCCCTGGTCGCCCTCGGCCTGCTCGCCGTCATACCGCTCGTACGGGTCGAGTCCGCGCTGGAGCAACCCCTCATCGACGTCCGGCTCCTGGCCAGCCGAGGGCAGTGGCCGCTCCAGCTCACCGCCTTCCTGTTCGGGATGTCCGTGCTCGGTGCGCAGATCCCGCTGTCCACCTTCGCCCGCAGCGACCCGGCCGTCTCGGGCTACGGCCTCGGTGCAGACGCCTCGTTCGTCTCGACGCTCATCGGGTTGTACGTCGTCGCGCTGCTCCTCGGTGCCCTCTCGCTCCCGCTGGCCTCCCGACTGCTCGGCCCCCTCGGCGCGCTCGTGGCCGGGTGCGCTCTCGTCGCCATCGGCTACGCCCTGTGGTTGCCCTTCCACGACACGACCGGGCAGGCGCTGGCGAACATGGCGGTCGTCGGGCTCGGCTCCGGAGTGCTCGTCGCCGCCCTGCCTGCCGCGGCCGCCGAGGCCGCCCCCGCCGACCGCACCGGCTTCGCGACGGGCATGACCAACGCGACCAAGACGGTCGGGGGTGCGATCGCCTCCGCCATCTTCGCGATCGCCCTGACCTCGACCGGCTCGATCGGGGACCCCGACGCCGGTCAGGCTCCTCTGAGCGGCTACCTCACTGTCTGGGGCGTGTGCTCCGTGTCCGCGCTGCTGGCGGGCGTCGCCCTGCTGCTGGCCCGCCGCCCGGGCTGAGGACCGCCCGTCGCTGTGGTTGTCTCGGTGCGTGGAGCCCGAGCAGAGCACCGTGGCCGACCCGTCGGTCGACAACCAGGCGGTCCTCCACGCGCTGGCCGAGCCTCGCCGGATCGAGCTGCTGCGCCTGCTCACTGACCAGCAGCTCTGCACCCGCGACCTCGTGACCGCCACCGGGATGGCCCAGCCGCTCGTGTCGCACCACCTGCGCGTCCTGCGGCAGAGCCTGCTCGTCGAGAGCACGGTCTGCGCCAACCTGCGGGTCTACCGAGTGCGCGCCGACACGCTGCAGGTGCTGGGCGAGCGGCTGGGTGTGATGGCCGAGCGGGCAGCCGTCACGTCGTACGAACAGCCGTGCTGAGCCCGGAGCCCCCCGTCACAGGTCGAGCTGGCTCAGCAGCAGGTCGACCAGGGCGCCGATCGTCTCGACGCTCGTGACCTGCTCCTCGGGCAGCTCGACGTCGAACACCTCCTCGAGCGACAGCGCCCACTCGACGAGCGACAACGAGTCGAGGCCCAGGTCCTCGGCGAAGCGGGTCGTCTCGGGCAGCGCGCCCATCGCGACGCCGAGTGCCACCCCCCGCTCCCGGACCAGGGCCAGCACCTGCTCGCGGGTCATGGCGCTGCACGCTAGTCCCGGCAGGCCGAGATGAGTCCCCCACACGATCAGGGCCAACACGGTGAGGGCCAGCACGACGACGAGCACGACCTCGACGACAGGCCCGGTGACCCGGTCGTCGTGCAGACGTGGCTCGGCGCGCCAGCGCTGTCCTACGCCCGTCGACCCGCGACCGTGCTGGACGTGCTCGACCGGGCCGTGGGCAGGTGGCCGGAGCGCACCTGCTTCGTCGACGGCGACGGGGCGGCGGTCACCTACGAGCAGTTCGCCGCGCAGGTCGAGACCGCGGCTGCGTCGCTCCTCTTGCGCGGCCTGCCGCCCGGAGCATCGGTGGCCGTGGCGTCCGGCAACACCCTGGATCTTGCCACGGCCGTCTTCGCCTGCGCGCGAGCACATCTGGTGCTGGTGGGACTCAACACCCGGCTCGCTCCGGCTCAGTGGTCGTACATGCTCGAGCACTCCCGGGCGGCGCTCGTCCTCGGGACCGAGCCCCACCTCGCGGGACTCGCCGCCGCAGGCGCCTCCCGGGTCGTCCCGCTCGGGGAGGCCCTGCGGGCGGCGGCCCCCCGGGCCTGGTCCCTGACGGACGCCGAGCGCCCCGCGCAGGACGCGACGTACGCCGTCGTCTACACCTCCGGCACCACCGGGCGTCCCAAGGCCTCGCAGGTGGTGCACCGGGCTTCGGTCCACTCGGGCATGAGCTACCAGCGGGTGCTGCAGCTCGGGCCGGGCGACGTCACCGCGGTGCTCTTCCCGATGTACTACATCTCGGCGATGCACGCCCACGTGCTGCCCGCGATGCTGGCCGGCGCCTCCTGCGTGCTGGTCGACACGGCGTCCCCGCGGGACTACGTCGAGCTGCTTGCGACCCGTCGGGTGTCATGGGCCTACGCCGTGCCCTCGTGGTGGCGGCTGTGCCTGCGGGTGCCCGAGCTCGCTGATCTGCCCGCACTGACCCGGATCGCCGCGGGGGGCGCGCCCTTCCCGACCGACCTCGTGGCCGCCCTGCGCGAGCGGGTGCCGCACGCCCGGCTCCACGACGTCTACGGCCTATCCGAGACGCACTCCCCCGCCTGCCTCGCGGGCGATGACGACCTGCGCGCGCGCCCCGGCTCGGTCGGCCGTCCGCTGCCGTGCATGGAGGCCGAGGTCCGGGACGAGGCCGGCACCGCGCTCCCAGCCGGCGAACCCGGAGAGCTGTTCCTGCGCGGGTCCCTCGTGACCACGGGCTACGCCTTCGACCCGGCGGCGACCTCGGCGGCCATCGTCGACGGCTGGTTCGCCACCGGCGACATCGCCCGCCTCGGGGCCGAGGGCAGCGTCACGATCCTCGACCGGAGCAAGGACATGATCAACCACGGCGGTACGAAGATCTTCTCGGCAGAGGTCGAGGCGCTGCTGCGGACGCACCCCTCGGTGGAGGACGTCGCAGTGGTCGGCGCGCCCGACGATCTCGCCGGTGAGGTGGTGGCCGCGTTCGTCGTCGCAAGCGGTCCCCTGTCCGTCGCGGACGTGCGCTCCTGGGTCCGCTCGGGCCTCGCTGACTACGCCGTCCCCCGCCGGGTCGAGCTGGTCGAGAACTTGCCACGCGGCGCGGTCGGCAAGGTCGACAAGACCGCGCTGCGGGCTCGACTCGTCCGGAGCGGCTCCTCGGTCCGTTCGCGGCCCGCACCAGCGCCGCACTCCTACGCTGTGGACCGTGACGACTGACGCACCAGGCACGCTGCTCGCCGGGAAGCGGCTGCTCGCCACCGGGGTGCTCACCGAGTCGTCCTTGGCGAGCGCTGTCGTGCGCACGGCCCGGGAGCAGGGTGCAGAAGTGCTGCTCACCTCTCCGCTGTGCAGGGGGCTCTCGGTGACCTCGCGGGTCGCGCCGCGGCTCGGCGTCGAGGCAGACGTCCTCGAGCTCGACGTCATGCTCCCCGACGACCTCGCCGGCCTCGAGCAGGCCATTCGGAACGCCGGGTGGGACCGCGTCGACGGCGTCCTCCACTCGCTCGCCTACCTGCCGGAGGCCGACCGCTCCGGCGGCTTCGCCTCGGTGCCGTGGGACGTCGTCGGGCCGTCGCTGCAGACCGGCGCCTGGTCGCTCGCCGCTCTCGTCCACGCCGTGCGGCCACTGCTCGTACGCGGGTCGTCCATCGTCGGGCTGGACATGGACGCCGGCCGCGCCTGGCCGGGGCAGGACTGGCTCGGGGTCGCGCAGGCCGGCCTGGAGGCGACCACCCGCTACCTGGCTCGCGAGGTCGGCCCCGACGGCGTGCGCGTCAACCTCGTGGCGAGCGGCCCCCAGCGCACCCTGCTCGCGAAGGCAGTCGAGGGCAGGGACGCGTTCGTGAGCTCCTGGGACGATCGCGCTCCGCTCGGCTGGGACGCGGGCGACCCGACCGCCGTGGCCCGCGCCGCGGTCATGCTGCTCTCGGACTGGTTCCCCGCCACGACCGGCTCGATCGTGCACGTCGACGGCGGCGCCCGGGCGGTCGCCATCGCGGGTCTGCATTAACGTCGGCGCATGACCTCCGCGCTCGACACGTCGCCCACCGTTCTCGCGGCGACCGAGCTCGCGCGGGAGCTCGCCGAGGACGCCGCGCGGCTCGAGCGCGAGGGCGTCGGACGTCCCCTGCTCGACCGCATGGCCGAGGTGGGCCTGCTCGCCGTCGCCGGCCCGCCGGACCTCGGCGGCGCCTGGCCTGCTGAGCAGCGGCGCGTCGCCGAGCTGCTGTCCGGGGCGAGCCCGGACGCGTGGTTCGTCTGGTTCCAGCACGGCCCTGTCGTGCGCATGCTCAAGGCCAGCGACAACGCCGACCTCGTGGCCAAGCACCTTCCGGAGCTGTGCGCCGGCCGGACGCTCGGTGGCGTCGCATGGAGCCACCTGCGCACGGCGAAGCCGTCCGTGCACGCGACCCGCGTCGACGGGGGCTGGTCGCTGTCGGGCTTCCAGCCCTGGTGCACCGGCTGGGGGCTCACCGACGTCGTGCTCGTCGGGGCACTCGTCGCCGCGGACGGCGAGCACCCTGAGCGGGTGCTGTTCGGACTGGTCCCAGCGAACGACCGCCCTGAGATGACGAGCGCGGGCGAGCTGTCGCTCGCCGCCATGGCCGGCACCTCGACCCACGCCCTGCGGCTGCGCGACCTGCAGCTACCGGACAGCGATGTCGTCCTGCTCACCGACAAGGACCCCTGGGCCGAGGCCGACCGCGCGATCAACTGCAACGTCCAGCCGTCGACCTTCGGGATCGCGCTGGCCGCCCTCGACCTGCTCGCCGAGCGGGAGCCCGAGACCGCGGCGTTGCTCCGCCCCAGGGTCCTCGAGCTGCGCACCCGGGCCTACCGGCTGATCGACGAGGTCGAGGGCGCCGAGCAGCTCGACCGACGGCTCTCGCTGCGGGCAGAGGCCCTGCTGGTCTCGATGGAGGCGTGCACGGCCCTGCTCGCTGCGCGCGGCGGCCAGGGGATGGACCTGGCCGAGCCGGCCCAGCGGCTGCTCCGCGCCGCGGCCTTCCAGCTGGTCCACAGCCAGGCCGCGCACGTCCGCACGGCCACGCTGGACGCGCTGGTCGCGTGATCGCCGCGGCGTCCTCCCAGAGCGGCCCGGATGCGCTCGTCGACGAGGTCGTCGGGGGCCGGCTGCTGCGCTGCTACGCCGACCGACCGTCCTCGATCGTCGAGGTGCTCGAGCGGGCTCTGCCCACCTCGGCCGACGACGTGCTGCTCGTCGACCCGGCACTCGGGACGAGCACGACGTACGACGGGTTCGCGCGCCTGGTCGAAGGCGCGGCAGCCGTCCTGACGGCACGGGGGCTGCCCCCCGGTGCACGGGTGGCCGTGCTCGCCCGCAACGGCCTGGAGGCGGCTGTCGCCATCTGGGCCTGCGCGCGGGCCGGCCTGGTGCACGTCGGCATCCCGGTGGACAGCCCGCCGGCCCGGACCGGCGCCCTGCTGGAGCTGACCGGCGCGTCGCTGCTGCTCGTCCAGGCCGAGCTCGCCGACTCGGTCCCGGCGACCGGCGTGCCGGTCGCCGATGCGGCTCAGGTGCTGCTCGGGGCCGAAGTGCCGTGGCGCTGCGGGCAACCGCTCCCGGACCAGGACGCGACCTACTCCCTCATCCCGACGAGCGGCACCACGGGGCACCCGAAGGCGGTGCAGATCACCGGCCGCATGTCCGGCCACGCTGCAGCGTTCTACGTGCGCACGCTCGGCCTGGACCGCCTGGACCGCACTGCCATCCACCTGCCCTTCGCCTGGGTGTCCGGCCACATCACGCAGCTGACCCCCGCGATGCTCTCGGGCGGCTCGGCCGTCACGATGGCGACGTTCACCGCCCCGAAGCTGACCGCTGTGGCTGCCGAGCACGCGGTCACCTGGCTCGACGTCGTCCCGAGCATCTGGGAGATGCTGCTGCGCACCGAGACCTTCGCCCTCCCAGGGCTGTCGGGGCTCCGTCTCGCCGTCTTCGGTGGTGCGCCCGCGCCCCCGGGGACGCTCGACCGGGTTCGCGAGCGGATGCCCCAGATGCGGCTGTTCGACGTCTACGCGCTGTCAGAGACCTGCGCCCCCGTGACCTGCCTGGGCGACGTCGAGGCCCGCCGCAGGCCCGGCAGCGTCGGGCGCCCGGCGCCGTACTGCGACCTGCGGGTCGTGGACCCCGGTGGAGTGGACGTGTCCCGCGACGAAGTGGGCGAGCTGTGGGTCCGCTCGCCGGCGCTGACCCCTGGCTACTGGGGTGGGGCGGTGAGCCCCGTCGATGACCAAGGGTGGCTGCACACAGGCGATCTCGGACGCATGGACGGCGAGGGGTACTTGTACGTCGGGGGGCGCGCCGTCGACCTGATCATCCGCGGTGGCGTCAACATCTACCCCGCAGAGGTCGAACGGGCGCTGCTCGACACGGGCCTGCTCGCGGACGCGGCGGCAGTCGGCATCCCGTCAGCCGTGACCGGTCACAACGTGGGCGGCGCCGTGGTGGCGCTGCCCGGGGTCGTCCCGGAGGTGCACGTCCTGCAGGCGGCGGTCAGGGACGCCCTCGGGGCGCACGCCGTCCCTCGCCCACTCCGCGTCGTCGAGGACCTGCCGCGCAACCGCAACGGCAAGGTCGACCGAGTCGCCGTGATCGCCCTCCTGACGACCTGAGCGATCAGGCCGCCAGGACCCGTTCGAGCACCGTCGACTTGAGCCGCACGAACTCCGGCTCGGCGAGCACCGCCCGGCTCCGGTCAGCGCCGAACGGCACCGGCAGCTCGTCCACGACGCGGGCCGGGCGGTTCGACAGCAAGCAGAGCCGGTCGCCGAGCAGGAGCGCCTCCTCGACGTCGTGCGTGACGAGCAGGACCGTCGTCGGACGCTCAGCGAGCAGCGCGCGCAACCACTCGTGCATGCGCAGCCGCGTCTGGGCGTCAAGAGCGCCGAACGGTTCGTCGAGCAGCAGCACGGGCGGCCGGTTGGCGAGCACCTGGGCGATCGCGGCCCGCTGGCGCATGCCGCCGGAGAGCTGCTTCGGCAGCGCGTCGGCGAACCCGTCGAGACCGGTCGCGAAGAGCAGCTCCTCGACCACGGCGGACACCTCGGCAGCCGACCGCCGGGACGCGCGCGGCCCGAAGGCCAGGTTGTCGCGCAGGCTCAACCACGGGAACAGCCCGCCCGCCTGGGCGACCATGCCGCGATCGGCCGACGGCCCGGTCAGCGGGACGCCGTCGAGCAGCACCTCGCCGGACGTCGGGGCCTCGAAGCCGGCCAGCACCCGCAGCAGGGTCGACTTCCCGCAACCGCTCGGTCCGAGGACCGCGAGCACCTGGCCGGGCCGGGCCTCGAGGTCGACGCCGGCGAGCACCGGCAGATCGCCGAAGGACTTGTGCAGCCCCCGGGCCACCAGGGCGCCCGCAGCCGCGGGGGCGGGGCCGGTAGGGGCGGGGCCGCTCATGCCTTGGACCACCTGACCCAGCGTGCGGTCACCCCCCGCAGCACCAGGTCGGCGAGCAGCCCGACCGTCGCGAAGACGACGATCCCTACGACGACCTGCTCCGTGCGGCCGGTCTCGCGGGCGGCGCTCATCATCGCGCCGACACCCCGGTCGGTGCCGGAGAGCTCACCGACGATGACGCAGGTCCACGCGAGGGTGAGCGACAGCCGCAGTCCCGTGACGACCTCGGGCAGGGCGGACGGCAGGTAGACCTTGCGCCACAGCCAGCGGCGAGGCGTGCCGAGCATGCGGGCCGTCTCGACGTGGCCGCGCGGGACCCGACCGGCGGCGTCGCCCACCGCGACGAGCACCGGCCAGAGCGCGCCGACGAAGATGATCGCCCGTGCCGCCCCCTCGCCGAGCCCGAACCACACGAGCGCGAGCGGCAGCCAGGCGAACAGCGGCACCGCGCGCAGGGCGTTCAGCACGGGGTCGAGCAGGTCGCGCGCGAGGGAGGAGAGCCCGAGCAGCAGGCCGACGACCGACCCGACGAGGACCGCCATCAGCCACGACACGCCGCACCGGGTCAGGCTCGCAGCCAGGTGCTCCGGACCGGCACCGGTGAACGGCACCACCCCGGCGAGCGTGTCGTTGCGGTCGCCGGTGAAGAAGTCGATCAGGGCCGTGGCCACCGTGCCCGGTCCGGGCAGGAGCCGGGTGCTGAGGATCTCGCGATCGGAGACGACGTACCAGGCGCCCAGGAGCACGAGCGGTACGACCAGTCCGAGAAGCCGGCGTCCGCGGCGCCTGCTGCGCGAGCGCGCCGGACCCGGACCTGCCGGGACCAGCACGTCCTCGAGCAGGGCGGCGGACACGGGGCGATCAGAGCTTCCAGTACTCGCGGGCGAACAGCGACTCGTAGTCGGGCTCGACCTTGATGCCGCCCTGCTTCAGCAGCATCTTGCCTGCACCCTCGACCTGCTTGGCCCGGACGTCGTCGAAGCGCCACTCTGCTCCGACGTTCTCGAGGACGGCCTCGTAGACCGGTTCGGTGTAGCCGAACTGGGTGACCAGCAGCTCCTTCCAGTTGGCCCGGTCGTTCTTTCCCGCCGGGCTGAGGAACTCCGCGGCGGCCTTCTGCATCTTGACGACCTCGCGCACGACGTCGGGGCGCTCAGTGAGGATCTTGCCGGATGCCCAGTTGGCGGTGTTGAAGTTGCCGACGGGGGTCTTGGTGGCCTCGATGAGCCGTACGCCCTTGCCACTGACGACGCTCTGCGTGCACAGCGGCTCGGTCCCCACGTAGGCGTCGATGTCCCCCCGCTCCAGCGCGGCGACGTGGTCGGCGTAGGCGAGCGGGATGCCCTGCACGTCCTTGCCGAGCACGAGGCCGGCGGTGTCGAGCAGGTCGTTGAGGATGAGCACCTGGATGCCGGGCGGGGGCACGCCGATCTTCTTGCCCTTGAGGTCCGCGACCTTCTCCACCTTGCCCTTCGCGCCGATGAGCCCGACACCGTTGCGTGCGGTCATGCTGACGATCTTCGAGGTCAACTTCTTGTCGCTGGCGGCGATGATCGTGCTGTAGGGCCCGAGCAGCCCGAAGTCGAGCTGACCCCCCTCGAGGGCGTCCTGGATCTGCGTCGCGCTGGTGACCGGCGTGACCTCGATCGTGTAGCCCTTGGGGGCGAACTTCTGCCAGTACAGCGGCGCGGAGGCGTGGTTCTTGGCGTAGACGCAGGTGCGCACGGTCACCGGCGCGGCGGGCGCCGACGCCCCGGACGAGGAGGACACCGTCTGATCCCCGCTGTCGGAGCCGCAGCCCCCGAGCAGGACGGCTGCACCGACACCCGCGCCGAGGCCGAGGAAGCCGCGGCGGGACAGGGGCGACGGGGGGCGTACGGGCACAGGCACTCCAGGGCTTCGGCAGGGTCGAGGTCGACCGTCATCAAAGCAGGTGCATGAAGACTCAGCGACCGTTGCCCGCCCGCGTCGCCGCCTCGATCCGCAGCAGCGCCTTGTCGGTCTTGCCGGTCGCCCCCCTCGGCAGGGCGTCCACCTCGTGCACCCAGCGTGGCACCGCGTAGTCGGCCAGCTGTCCGGCCACGTGCCGACGGAGCTGGGCCGGCTCAGGTCGACGGGCCGGGTCGAGCACCACGAACACGGCCACCAGCTCCTCGCCGAGGCGGTCGAGGACGCCCACGACGGCTGCGTCGAGGACGCCGTCGTACTCGCGCAGCACCCGCTCGAGCTCGGCCGAGTAGACCTTGTGCCCGCCCCGGTCGACGAGGTCCTTGACCCGGTCGAGCAGGGTGACGAACCCGTCGACGTCGACCCGCGCCACATCACCGGTGCGGAACCAGCCGTCCGGACCGATCGCCGCCGCGGTGGCCTCGGGCGCCCCCTCGTACCCAGTCGTGACGAGGGAGCCGCGCAGAAGCAGCTCCCCCGCCTCACCCGACGGTGCGTCCACCGCGAGCTCCATGCAGGGCACGGCCCTGCCGATCGTGACCGCGTGCGCCGCGAACTCACGGTCGTCGAGAAGGGTCGCCGGCGAGTGCGTCTCGGACAGGCCGTAGACGTCGAACAGCTCGATGCCGGGAAGCCGGGAGCGCAGGGCCTCCTCCATCGCGGGTGGCCAGGGGGAGCCACCCATGGCGACCCGTCGCAGCGCCGGTAGGACCTCGCCGCCTAGGTCCTCCCGGCGCAGCACCAGCTGCCAGAACGACGGGACGGCGTACGCGAACGTCACACCGTGCTCGGCGAGCAGCGCGACGTAGGCCGCGGGGCTGGCCGCAGGCACGAGCAGGCACGACCCGCCGGTCAGCAGCGCCGGCAGCAGGTGGGCATGCATCGCCGTGACGTAGTAGAGCGGGAAGAGCACGGCAGAGACGTCCTCCGCGGCTGGGTTCGTAGGCCCAGGCCGCTTGCCCTGCGAGCAGGACGGTGGCGGCGTCCTCAGCGTCAGGAAGAGCGGCCGCGAACTCGGGCGTCGTCAGCACGAGCGTCGCGCCGGAGCTCTCAACGAGGTAGCCCCACAGGCTTGGCGCCTGGTGCACGTTCAGCCCGCACAGCACCAATTGGAAGCGGGCACAGGCGAACTGGGCGACGGCCAGCTCCAAGCCGTTGCGGGCGGCCACGGCGACCACCGCCCCGGGGCCGAGCCCGCGCGCCACCAGCCGCTGCGCAGCGCCCTCGACCAGGTCAGCGAACTGCGATCTCGTCAGGGTCGTCCCGTCCACCAGTCTCAGCAGGACGGCCTCAGGAGCCGACCTCACGTCCTCGTCAAGGATGTCGAGGACCGTCGCTGGCCGGCCCGCGTAGGACAGTGCCGGCCCACCGTTCCAGGGCTCGACGACGACGTCCCGCGGGTAGCGGCTCATGGAAGCCGATCCTGACATCCCCGTCGGCAGCGCGCCCTCAGCAGGGCGTGCGCGAGGATGTGCCCCGTGAACCGTCAGACGTGGATGACCCTGCTCGGCCTGGCCGAGGACGAGGTGCCGAGGCTGCTCGTGCAGGAAGGCACCTGGTGGCGGCAGCAGGCGCTCGAGCGCCGCCTTCCCCTGCTCACCGGCGTGCGTGAGCTCGGGCTGCCGGACCTCTGGCTCGGCTGGTACGGCGAGGTGCCGGTCGCCTACTCCGTCGCCTACGGGGCCTCGAGGGCCGTGGAGCCGGTGCACATCCTGGGCACCTGCGGGACGCCGGTCGTCGTGCAGGTCGGCGCATGCGGCGGCCTGCAGCCCACGGTCCAGACGGGCGACATCGTCCTGCCCGAGCGGGCGACGATCGGCGAGGGCGTTTCGCAGTACTACGGCGGCAAGGGTGTGGCGACGGCGAACCTGGGGCGGGTGACCCGGGCGGCCTCCCTCTTCGCCGGGCGCGGCATGCACACCCACCGCGGGTCGACCATCACCGCGTCGGCGCCGCTCGCCCAGCCTCCGGCGCTGCTGCGCAAGTGGACCGCCGCGGGTCACCTGGCGGTGGACACCGAGACCTCGGCCGTCTTCTCCGCAGCGACCGCGTTCGGCATGCGCGCTGCCTCCGTGATGTACGTGCGGGACGAGTTGCCGGGGCGCTCCTGGAGCGACGGCAGCGCAGAGCAGGAGCCTCCGCACGCCCAGGCGAGCGAGGCCGTCTTCGAGGTGGCTCTGGCCCTCGCCTGATCCCTCAGGCGACGGCGCCCGCCTCAGGCCCCTGAGTCGCGGAACAGCTGCAGGGTCGCCTCGCGGACCGGCCCCGTCTGCCCCTGCACGAGGGAGAAGACGGCCTCCCGCAGCAGGCGCTGCGGGGCGGCATCGAGTGACATGGCCGAGCCGCCCGTGGCCGCGACCAGAGCCGTCGCGCTGCGGACGACGAGGTCGAGAGCTGCTGCGCGTACGGCCAACCGGTCCGCGATCGCTTCGTCGGGGGGGACGTCATCGATCAGGGTGTACGCCACTCGACGCAGTCGCTGGCCCTCCTGGGCGAGCTGCTGGGCGAGGGCAGCGGCCGTCGCGTCATCGCGGCGGGACGACGTCTCGAGCAGGCGCGCGACGCACTCGCGGTGCAGCCCGAACACGTGCGGACCCGCGTTGGCGGTCTTGGCAGCATCCTTCGCGAGCCAGTTCTCAAGATCCCCTACGGCGACGACGTCGGCCCGGTCGACGCTGAAGCCTTCGAGCTCGAGGATGACCGTGCCGGTAGCGGCCATCGCCGCGAGCGGCAGGCGGCTGGACGCGGTCAGGCCCCCTCCCGCCTGCGCCGGCACGAGCACCTGCACGACCTCGGCGTCCGGGGTGAGCCCGGCCAGCAGGAAGACGTCGCAGATGCCCCAGCCGGTCATCCACGCCACGGACCCGTCGAAGCGCCACCCGGAGGCCGTGCGGGTCGCGGTGACAGCCGGCGGCCCGGGCCGCCGAAGCTGCGCGATCGCCACGCCGGCCAGGACCTCGCCCGTGCACATCCCGTGGAGCAGTCGGTCACGGAGGGTGGCGTTGTCCGAGGCGGAGAGGGTGACCAACGGGGTCACGTGCTGCGTCGCCACGAACCAGGTCGAGCCGCAGGCCGCGGCGAGCACCTCGGTCACCTCGCGGACGACGGCCGGCGGGGCCTGCCCGCCGCCCGCACTGCGTGGACCGGCGAGGCCGAGCAGCCCCGCCCTTCCCCAGGCGTCGAGGTGCGTACGCGGCACGACCGAGCAGTCGACCTGCTCGGCCTGTGGCCGGATCAGCTCGTCGGCGAGTCGGCGGGCGCGGGCGACCGGCCCCGGGTCGGTCATCAGGTCCACCCCGGAGCCCGTGGTCAGGCCTTCAGCTTGGTCACGATCACGTCCAAAAAGGCGCCGATCGTCGTGACGTCGGTGAGCTCCTCCTCCGGGAGCGAGATGCCGAGAGTGTCCTCGAGCTCCATCGTGAACTCGACGAGGGACAGCGAGTCGACCCCGAGGTCGTCGACGAAGGACTTGTCCTCCTCGACGGCGTCGGCGTCCACCTCGAGCAGCTCGACTGCCTTGTCCCGCAGGACCTGCATGACCTCAGCGCGTTCCATGCCGCGAACCTAGCCGCCGAGCAGCGCCACGTCGTCCGGGGTGGCCACCGACAGCACGCGGACGCCCGGCAGAGTCCTTCGGACGAGACCCGCGAGCACACCGCCGGGGCCGACCTCGACGACGGTGTCCACGTCGTACGCCTGGAACTGCTCGAGGACCTGGCGCCACCGCACGGGCGCCGTCAGCTGCTCGGACAGCGTCGCCGCGACGTCGGCCGGGTAGGGAGCGACCCGGGCGCCGGACAGGACCGGGACAGACGGCTCCGTGTAGGCCGCCCTGGAGAGCGCGGACTCGAGGGCGGACCGGGCCGGTTCCATCAGCGGGGTGTGGAAGGCCCCGCCGACCGGGAGCGGCAGCACGCGACGGGCCCCGGCCTGCCGGAGCGGGGCAGCCGCCGCCTCCACCCCTGTCGCCGTGCCCGAGATCACCACGTGGGAGGGGGCGTTGTAGTTGGCCGTCCAGACATCAGGCAGGTCTCGGCAGACGTCGTCCACGGCGTCCTCGGCCAGTCCCAGCACTGCTGCCATGGTGCCCGGTGCCACGTCCACCGCCGACTGCATCGCCGCACCGCGCGCCGCGACGAGGGCGAGCCCGTCCTCGACGGTGAGCACCCCGCCGGCCACGAGCGCCGTGATCTCGCCGAGGGAGTGCCCGGCCACGACGGACACCGTCAGCGGCGAGAGCGCCTGCCAGGCCAGCAGCGAGACGAGGTAGGTGGAGACCTGAGCTGCGGCCGTGCCGGCCAACTCGTCGGCATCGGCGTCGAGCAGCAGGCGCTCGACGTCCGAACCGAGGACGACGCCGGCCCGCTCGACCAGCGACCACCCGGCATCCCCGACCCAGGGCTCGCCCATGCCGGGTCGTTGGGAGCCTTGGCCGGGGAAGACGAGGGCGAGGGTCATGGGCATCGATCCTGCCAGCACCCGGGGCCTAGTCTCAGGGAGGTGACGACTCCCGGTGACCTGAGCCAGCGACTACGGGTCTTGAGCGGCGAGCAGCTGTCGGTCTCGCCCGCGCAGCTGCTGCCCGACGCCTCCCTGCTCGACGATCTCGGCGTCGACTCCCTTGCCGCCATCGAGTGGGGCATGAGCATCGAGGACGTGTTCGGGATCAGCCTCCCGGAGGACTCCTGGGAGCGCGTCGTCACCTACGGCATGGTGGAGGAGCTGGTCGTGCGCCTGGCGACATCCGGCCTCACCGGCTTGACGACCCCATCCGGCCCGAACACCTCGACGCAGGGCTGAGCGGTGCGAGTCCCAACTGCCGCACGCCGGGTCGTCGTCACCGGGATCGGCGTCGTCTCCCCCGCCGGGATCGGCCTCGAGGCCTTCTGGAAGGGACTGCAGACCGAGCCGGCCCACCGCCAGCAGCGCACGGTCGACGACTTCGACCCGTCGCCGTGGCTGTCCGGGAAGCAGGTCCGCCACCTCGACCGGTTCACGCAGTTCGCGGTGGCAGCGGCACAGCTCGCACTCGATGACTGCGGCGAGGCCCCTGTGGCGCCGTCGGAGCGCATCGGTGTGCAGCTCGGAACGGGCATCGGCGGGGTCGGGACCCTCGAGACGCAGGTCGGCGTGCTCGCCGCCCGCGGGCCCGGGCGCGTCTCACCGTTCACCATCCCGATGGTGATGCCGAACGCCGGGGCCGCGGCGGTCTCGCTGCGCCACGGCTTCCGGGGTCCGTCGGAGACCCTCACCACGGCTTGCGCTGCCGGCACGCACTCGGTCGCAGCAGGGGCGCGCATGATCGCTGACGGGCGGTGCGACGCCGTGCTCGCCGGGGGGGCGGAGTCGTCGATCACGCCGACGACGCTCGCCGCCTTCACGGTCATGACGGCCCTGTCGAGGACCGGCCACTCCCGACCGTTCGACACGGGCCGCGATGGCTTCTGCATCGCCGAAGGAGCTGCCGTCCTGGTCCTCGAGGAGCGAGAGGCGGCGCTGGCGCGCGGTGCCCGGGTCTACGGCGAGGTGCTCGGCGCGGCCAGCACCTGCGACGCCCACCACATCACCGCGCCGTCTCCGGGCGGGGTCGGCGCCGCCGCCTGCATGCGACTCGCCCTCGACGACGCCGAGCTCCGCCCGGAGGACCTGCGTGCGGTCAACGCCCACGGCACCTCGACCCCGCTGAACGACGCCGCCGAGGCGGCAGCGGTGACCTCGGTGTTCGGGCCTGGAGCCGTCCCCGTGTCGAGCATCAAGGGCGTGACCGGCCACGGTCTGGGGGCCGCGGGAGCTCTCGAGGCCGCGAGCGTCCTGCTGTCGTTCGTGCACCGGGAGCTGCCCCCGACCATGGGGACGACCGAGGTGGACCCGGCGCTCGAGCTCGACGTGGTGCTCGAACCGCGGACGTGGGAACCCGGGCCGACGATCAGCAACAGCTTCGGATTCGGCGGTCACAACGGCTCCTTGATCCTCTCTCCCGCGTGATGGACCCTCACGCTGACCTCCAGAGCGATCTAGCGCTGGCCCTCAAGCTCGCGGACACTGCCGACGCCATCACGCTGGCCCGGTTCCTTGCGCTGGACCTCGTCGTCGACACCAAGCCCGACCTCACCCCGGTCAGCGACGCCGACCGAGCCGTGGAGCAGGCCCTTCGGGGGGCACTCGCCACCCGGCGCCCCGGTGATGCCGTGCTCGGCGAGGAGGACGGCCAGACGGGCACGGGGCCGCGCCGGTGGATCATCGACCCGGTCGACGGGACGAAGAACTTCGTCCGCGGCGTCCCCGTGTGGGCGACGCTGATCGCCTTGCAGGTCGAGGGCTCCGGCACTGTGGGAGTCGTGAGCGCCCCCGCCCTCGGCCGACGGTGGTGGGCGGCTCGCGGGGCGGGGGCCCACACCGGAGGGGCCCTCACCCCCGTCCGCCGCCTGCAGGTCAGTGCGGTCGCCGATCTGAGCGCCGCCTCGGTCGCCTACTCCTCCCTCAGTGGTTGGGAGGAGCGCGGCCGGCTTCCGGGACTCCTGCAGCTGTCCCGCGACGTGTGGCGCACCCGGGCCTACGGCGACTTCTGGTCGCACCTGCTGGTCTCCGAGGGCGCCGTCGACGCGTCGTTCGAACCCGAGGTCTCGCTGTGGGACCTCGCGGCCGTGCAGGTCGTCGTCGAAGAGGCCGGCGGGCGGTTCACCGACCTCGACGGCGTCGCCAGCGCAGACGGCGGAAGCGCGGTCTGCAGCAACGGGCTGCTGCACGACCGGGTGCTCGACGCTCTTCGACCCTGAGCGCTCGAAACAGCGAGCAGCCGGGTCAGCGACCGACGTCCTGCAGGGCGGAGTAGACCCGGTCGGCCTCATCGATGCTGCCTCGACTGCTCAGGTCGACTCCGGCGCGCGCCGCGGCGGCCTTCGTCTGCGGACTGCCGAGGTCAGGAGCGACGACCGGCTTCGGGCGCACGGCCCGGTCCTTCGCGGCGTGCCTGCGCTGACGGTCCGCGAGCTCAGTGGCAGAGCGCTCCGCGACCAGGACCGTGGCCGTCGTGACCGGGACGGGGGAGCCGGTCAGCACCGCACCGACGAGGGGCGTGTAGCCGGAAGCGTGGCCGCCCCGGTTCGGGTGGTAGGACTCCGAGACCGGGCTCGAGAGCCCGTTGAGCCACTCGACGTCGTCGCACACAGCGTGCCCGACGAACCGGGAGTTCGGGTCGCTGTAGCGAAGCCCGGCAGCAGCGGCCGCACTCGCGATCCGGGTGTTCAGCAGGTCGGCCGTGGCGTTGAGCCGGGCCTGCTCCGTAGGCGAAAACCAGGTGAAGGCGTTGCAGTCCTCTCCGTTGAAGATCCTCGGATAGCCCGCCACCACGACAGTGGCCTGCGGGGCCCGTGAGCGGATGGACGCGTAGAGCGTGCTCAGCCGGCCGGGCAGGACGGTGTTGATCGTGCTCTGGGCCCGGTCGATCGCCCCATGGCAGTTGCTCGCCCATGCTGGCTTCGCGCACTCCGTGAGCACGGACGCGAAGCCCGCGTCGTTGCCGCCGACGGTGACCGAGGCGTACGCCGTGCCCGAGCCAAGCGAACCGAGCTGCAGGGCGGCGACGTCGGCGGTGGTGGCGCCCGAACAGGCGCGGAAGTCGAGTGCGTAGCCCTTGCTGCTCGCGATCAGCGACGGGTAGGCGTGCACCGAGCGCTGACAGCTGGTGCCGTCTGCGAGGTAGCTGCGCGTGCCCGTGCCGGAGGAGAAGGAGTCGCCGAGCGCGACGTAGGCGCTGCCGGCCGCCGCGGCGGGAGGAGCGTGGACCGCCGAGGCAGCGGCGAACGCCGTCAGCAGGGCCAGCAGTGGACGGACAGCTCTCATGCGCGCGCCTCTCACGGACCCGCCGTGTGACGGGCATCAGAGGATGGCACGGCAGAGCAGTCGGGCGTCGTGCCTCGACGAGTCCAGTCAGCCCGTCGCGGCCCCCGGACGCTGGCTGCGCAGGTCGATCACCGCGGCGGTCGGCGCCTCTGCGGCCCCCGCCTCGCGCGACGTCGACGACTCCACGTCGACCTTGCGCTCGGCGAAGGCCCAGACGAGCTCCTCCCGCAGGCAAGCGAGGTCGGCGCGCAGGCCGGTCAGCTCCGAGGTGACCAGCGTGAGCTGCTCCTCGGCTCGGCGGGCCCGCAGATCGGCCGACGCCGCCGCGGCCGCGTGCTTGGCACCGAGACCCCGGAGCCGGGCCACCTCGGCGTCCATGCGGAACATGTCGGCCTGGAGGCCGATCACGGCCCGTTGCTGCTCGTCCCACTCGACGCGCACAGGCGGGCGCGGCAGCTCGACCCGCCGGACCCGGCCCGGCCACAGCCACGCGAGCAGGGGTGACGGTCGGCGGTGTCGTCCTCGGGCCATGGTGCGCAGGCTAGGGACCTGGAGCGGCCCCGGCAGCTCGCCACGCCGCACTGCACCAGGGATACCCTCGCGCCCGTGCCCGACGAAGCTGGCCTGCGGCGGCGCCTCGTGGCCTGCGGCATGGAACTGCTCGAGGAAGCCACACCGGAGCAGCTGACCCTGCGGGCAGTCGCCCGTCGGGCCGGCGTCTCGCACGGTGCTCCTCGTCGCCACTACCCGACGTGGGCGTCCCTGCTCTCAGCCATCGCGGCGCAGGGGTTCGAAGACCTGCGAGAGCAGCTGATGCCCGCCCTGACGGCCCCTGCCCGACGTCCGCTCGAGCGGCTGCGTGCGGCAGCTCAGGCCTACGCCGCCTTCGCGGCGGAACGCCCGGGTTTGTTCGCAGTGATGTTCCGCCACGATCTGCTGCACCACCCGGGGTCCGATCTGCGGGCCACGAGCCTGCCCGTCCTGCAGGACATCGTCGCGCTGGTGGAGCTGGCGCAGCGCGAACAGGGCTGGCGGGCCGAGGAGCCGTCCCTGGGGCTGGCGTCAGCCCTGTGGTCGAGCATCCACGGGCAGACGCTGCTCTCCCTCTGGGGAGCCCTGCCTGTCGCGACAGGCGAGCCTGACCCGTCACCGGTGCTGACCACGATCTTGGACGTCTTCCTCGAACGACCGTGAGCGCGCCTGCCCTACTCTGCCGTAGACACTGTCTACGGAAGGCCTAACGTGCTTCTCGGAACCGTCCTCGTGCTCCTCGGTTCACTCGCTCACGCGGGGTGGAACGTCCTGGTCAAGCGGGCGGGCGTGACGGGCACGTCCTTCGTGTGGCTCTACAGCGCACTGATCACGCCAGTCCTCGCGGTCCTGCTGGCCAGCCGCGCGCTGAGCGAGGGCAGTACGGCGTTCTCCGACGGGTGGGCGGCCGTCGTGAGTGCCGGCCTGCACACGGCGTACGCCCTGGTGCTCCAGCGCAGTTACGCCGTCGGCGACCTGGGGGTGGTCTACCCCGTCGCCCGGGCAGGCGCTCCGATCCTGGTCGCACTTGCGGCCGTCCCCTTGCTCGGGGGCGGCACTCGGCCCGCCCTCTGGGTCGGCATCGCCCTCATCGGCATCGGGGTCCCGGTCCTGGTCGGCAGCAGAGCCGCCTCGCGACGAGCGGGGTTGACCGGCGTAGTCGCTGGCGGAGCGACGGCCCTGACCATCGCTGCCTACACGCTGTGGGACGGCTACGCCGTCACGCGTCTCCATGTCGACGTGATGTCCTACCTGGCCCTCAGGTCACTCGTCCAGCTCGCTGTGCTGACGGTCGTGGTTGCGGTCAGGCCCGGCCGGCCCGTAGACGTCGTCGCTCCCACTGGCGGCTTGCGCTCCCCGTGGCGCTGCTCGTGCCCATCAGCTACGGGCTCGTACTCGCTGCGCTGGAGCACACTGACGTGCAGGTGGTCGTAGCCATGCGCTCGGCCAGCATCCTTGCTGCTGCCGTCCTGGGGTGGTGGTGGCTCGGCGAACCCCGGTCGCCTCGACGGATCCTCGGAGCAGCCGTGCTCACTGCAGGTGTGGCTGCTGCAGCGCTTGGCAGCTGATCGCGCGGTAGGCCCCCACTCCGGCCGGCGACCAGCTCGCGCCCACCGCTGTGCCGCATACCGAACGGCGTTCTAGTCTTGGGGCATGGCCAGCCTCCTGCTCAACCGCCGTGATCTCGAGTTCCTGCTCTACGAGTGGCTCGACGTCGAGGGCCTGACCCGACGCCCCCGTCACGCCGAGCACTCCCGCGAGACCTTCGACGGGGTGCTCGCCCTGGCGGAGCAGATCGCGACCGAGCACTTCGCGCCGCACAACCGCCGGGCTGACGCAGAGGAACCGCGCTTCGACGGCGAGCGGGTGCACCTCATCCCGGAGGTCGGCGCGGCGCTCGAGGTCTTCGCCTCAGCTGGCCTGCTCGGCGGCACGCTCGACGAGCAGGTCGGCGGACTGCAGCTGCCGACAGTCATCGGCAACGCCGTCTTCGCCTGGTTCCAGGCCGCCAACGTCGGCACCAGCAGCTATCCCTTCCTCACCATCGGAGGGATCAACCTGCTGCTCGAGCACGGCACCCCGGAGCAGGTCGAGACCTACGTCCGACCGATGGTCGAAGGACGCTTCTTCGGAACCATGTGCCTGTCCGAGCCGCAGGCCGGCTCGTCGCTGTCCGACGTGACGACCCGGGCCGTCCCGCAGGACGACGGCACCTACCGCCTGTTCGGCAACAAGATGTGGATCTCAGCGGGCGACCACGAGCTGACCGAGAACATCGTCCACCTCGTCCTGGCCAAGATCCCCGGCGGACCGGCTGGGGTGAAGGGCATCTCGCTGTTCGTCGTTCCCAAGACGGTCGTCGAGACCGGTGAGCGCAACGACGTGGTCCTTGCCGGGGTCAACCACAAGATGGGCTTCCGCGGCACGGTGAACACGCTGCTCAACTTCGGCGAGGGCAAGCACACCCCGGGCGGGCAGCCCGGGGCCGTCGGCTACCTCGTCGGCGAGCAGCACCGCGGGTTGTCGTACATGTTCCACATGATGAACGAGGCGCGCGTCGGTGTCGGCCTCGGCGCGACGGCGCTCGGCTACACGGGATACCTGCATGCGCTCGACTACGCCAAGGGCCGCCCGCAGGGCCGGCCGATCGGCGCGAAGAACCCGTCCTCGCCACAGGTGCCGATCATCGAGCACGCCGACGTCAAGCGGATGCTCCTCGCGCAGAAGGCCTACGTGGAGGGCGCTCTCGCCCTGAACTTCTACTGCGGTCGGCTGCTCGACGAGCAGAAGACCGGTGAGACCGAGCAGGCGCGTACGCAGGCGCTGCTCCTGCTCGACGTGCTCACGCCGATCGCGAAGAGCTGGCCGTCGCAGTGGTGCCTCGAGGCCAACAGCCTCGCCATCCAGGTGCTCGGCGGCTACGGCTACACCCGGGAGTACCCCGTCGAGCAGTTCTACCGCGACAACCGGCTGAACCCGGTCCACGAGGGGACCCACGGCATCCAGGGACTCGACCTGCTCGGGCGCAAGGTCGTCATGCAGGGCGGCGCCGGACTGCAGCTGCTCGCCACGACCCTGTCGGCCACCGCAGCCAAGGCGGCGGAGCGCGGCGGTGAGCTCGCCGACCTCGGCGGTCAGCTCGGCGAGGCCGTCGAGCGGGTGGTCAAGACGACGAGCGCGGTGTGGAGCGCGGGCGACGTCGAGGTCTCACTCGCGAACGCCTCGCTCTACCTCGAGGCGGTCGGACACGTCGTCCTGGCCTGGGTCTGGCTCGAGCAGCTGCTCGCCGCCGACGGCAAGACGGGCGACTTCTACGACGGCAAGCGGCAGGCCGGCCGCTACTTCTTCCGCTGCGAGCTGCCGCGGACCGGGCCTCAGCTCGACCTGCTCGAGGCGCTCGACACCACCTCGCTCGACACCGCGGTCGCCTGGTTCTGAGCAGCAGCCGGGTCCGCGGCGCCGATGGAACGTTGCCCGTCTGACACGCCGGCGTGTCCCGCGGAGAGGTCTCCATCGGCGGAGCCCCGCCGCCCCCGGGCGTCCCACCCCGCAAGCAGCCGCGGAGCCACGAGCAGCGCGGCCGCGTCGAAGAACGCGTATCCACCGGCGATCCCGCTCGGGGGGTTGCCGATCGACAGCAGCCCGGTCGGGTCCTCGGTCGACCAGGTCCACGTGCCGAGGGACGTCCCCACCAGCTCGAGGTAGCTCACGACCAAGAACGCCCCGGCGTAGAGCAGGGGGCTGCGGCCCTTCCAGGCGAACAGCAGCAGGCAGACGAACCACCAGGCACCGAGCAGGTCCTGCTGCGGCGACAGCGTCACGCCCCACACCGCCCAGCACCCCCCGAGGGTGAGGGCGGTCGGGACCAGCCACCTCGCCGAACGGCGAGCCCAGACGCTGCGCCCGATCGCGAAGGCCGCCAGGTAGATCAGGCCGTGCCCGGGCGGGACGAAGGCGGGCACGTTCTCGAGCCGGTAGACGTAGACGCCGAGCCAGTCGGCGAAGACGTACTCGATGATCGTCGCGTAAACGACGACGACGCCGACCTGGACCCGGGTCGTACGGTCCTCGCCGTGCAGCGCCAGACCCAGCACGAGCCAGGTGCCGACACCGAGCAGGTGCTGCTGGGCGATCGAGGCACCGACGTCGAGGCCGAGCACCGAGACGACCCAGACCGCGACCCCCGCGACGATGCGGGAGTCGCGGGTCTGCAGCACCCGCGAAGGGTGCCACGTCACGAGGCCGGCAGCTCGACCTTGGTGAGGTCCTGACGGTCGTACGACACCTGGCAGAAGCCGTGGTTGCAGTAGCCGCGCGGGTTCTTGTGGAGGTACTGCTGGTGGTAGGGCTCGGCGTAGTACCAGGGTCCGGCCTCGGCGAACGGCCGAATCTCGGTGGTGATCTCTCCAAAGCCGGCGCCGGTCAGGGCTGCCTGGTAGCGCTCAGCCGAGGAGCGCACCGCCGCGAGCTGCGCCTCGGTCGTGGGGTAGACCGCGGTGCGGTACTGCGTGCCCCGGTCGTTGCCCTGGCCGTTCCGCTGAGTGGGGTCGTGGTTCTCCCAGAAGGCCTTGAGCAGCGTCTCGAGGTCGGCCCGCGCCGGGTCGTAGACGACCAGGACGGCCTCGGTGTGACCGGTGCGACCGGTGCACGTCTCCTCGTAGGTGGGGTTCGGCGTGATGCCACCGGCGTAACCGGCCGCGGTGGTGATGACACCGGGGATCTGCCAGAAGAAGCGCTCGGCCCCCCAGAAGCAGCCCATGGCGACGTAGAGCACCTCGGAGCCCTCGGGCCACGGCGGCGTCAGGGAGGTGCCGAGGACCTCGTGACGATCAGGCACCGGAAGGGGCGTCGAACGGCCGGTCAGGGCTGTCTCGGCGGTGGGCAGGTCGGGCTTGCTGCGCAGCCACATGGCGAGCTCCAGGGTCGGGGGGCGTCCCTCGTAGCAACCAGATCGGTCGCCGTCCCGTTCCCCGGGTGCCGGGCCGAGCCGAACAGGTCGCGTCGATACTGGTCGCGTGGACCGACGGGAGGCGACAGCAGGACCGACGATCCGGGCGCTGACCGCCCTGCGGGAGTGGTACACCGTCAAGCCCGGCAAGAAGCATCTGGGAGTGCCGCAGCACCTGCTCCTCATCGTCGTCGTGTCCGTCCTTGGCGTCTACATGATCACCTGGGGCAACGAGCGCTTCGGCGCGGCCCTGGCGCGCATGACCGGCGGGAATGGCGCCGCCCAGCTGGGCCTCGGCGCGGGGTGGATCATCACGGCGATCGGTGTCGCCCTCCACGTCTCCTACGCGCGAAGGGGCACCACGCGCCGGGCTTGGTTGTACGCCACGTCGCTGACCATGTGGTTCGTCGCCTTCCTCGTGGTCCCGCCCGGTGCCACCGGGGCGGGTGACTACGTCGTGCGGGTCCAGCAGGGAGCCGTCGCCGGGCTGCTGGTCGGCGGCCTCGGCTGGTGGCTCGCCCACCGTTCACGCCTCTCGCGCCGGGCGCAGGCTGCCCCCGCTGCCCGACCGGACCCGGCGGCAGCCCAAGCGCACCGCGATCAGCGAAGAGTGACGGCGGCACAGGAGGCGGAGCGGGCCTCCAGGCGCAAGCGGCGCAAGAGGAGGGCGAGGCGCCGCTAGCCCCCGCTAGCCCAGGTCGCCCTTCCAGCGCGCCAGCTTCCCGCCCCGGGCGACAGCTCGCAGCCGGGCTTCTGCCTGGTCACGGACCGCCCCGGTCGTCACGACGAGCAGCTGGTCGCCGTGGACGAAGTAGGTGTGCTGGTCCGGGACGATGCTCCGCCCGTCGCGGACGATCAGCGTGACGTGCGCCCCAGGCGGGAGCCGCAGCTCCTCGACGTAGACGCCGTGCAGCTTGGAGCCCGGGTCGACCTTCAGCTGGAGCAGGTCGGCGCGCAGCTGCTCGAGCGAGGCGACCTCGATCTCGGTGTCGAGCGCCTGGCTGCTGTCGACAACGCCCAGCCGACGACCGACCCAGGGCAGCGTGGGGGCGGTCACCAACGTGTAGACGACGACCAGCACGAACACGACGTCGAGGACCCGCTCGGCGCCGTCGATCCCCTCCGTGACGGGGATCGTGGCGATGACGATGGGCACCGCCCCGCGAAGGCCCGCCCAGGACAGGAACACCTGCTCCTTCACCGGCAGCCGGAAGGGCAGTGCCGACAGTGCGATCGCCATCGGCCGGGCGAGGAAGGTCGCCACCGCGCCGATGAACAGGGCCTCCGGGACGGCCGAGAGCAGCCGGTCCGGGCTGACGAGCAGGCCGAGCAGCACGAACAGCCCGGCCTCGGCGAGCAGCGCCGTCGAGCTGGCGAAGCCCAGCACGGCCCGCCGGTGGGGCAGCGGCGAGTTGCCGAGCACCAGGGCGGCGACGTAGACGGCGAGGAACCCGGACAGGTGCAGGGCCTGCCCGGCGGCGAAGGCCAGCAGGCACAGCGCGACGGTCGCCAACGGGTAGAGCCCGGAGGTGGGCAGCGCGGCTCGCACCAGCAGCTCCCGACCGAGGCGCCCGACGACGAGGCCGAGCGCGACTCCGCCGACGAGCTCCACCACGACGGTGCCGACTCCGGAAAGGAGCGAGGTGTTCCCCCACGCGTCGGAGGACGCCAGCACGACGAGCACGACGACCGGCGCGTCGTTGAGCCCCGACTCGGCCTCGAGCACGGCGCTGATCCGGGCCTGCAGGGGCAGCCGGCGGAGCACGCTGAACACGGCGGCGGCGTCCGTCGAGGCGACCACGCTTCCCAGGATCACCGCCGTGCGCGTGTCGGCGCCGAGCACCAGGACGGCGAGCCCCGCGACCACCGCGACGCTGACGGCGATGCCGAACGTGGCAAGGACCACCGCGAAGGGCAGGACCGGCCGCACCACCGACCAGCGTGTGGTCAGCCCGCCCTCGGCGAGGATCAGCGCGAGCGCGAGCAGCCCGAGCTCGGCAGTGAGGCCGTAGTCGGAGAACTGGACCCCGAGGCCGGCCTCACCGACCGCGAGCCCCACCGCGAGATAGATGAGCAGCGACGGCAGCCCCGTACGGCTCGCCAACCGCACGGCGACGACCGCGACGAGCAGCAGGGCGGACGCGCCGAGCAGGATCGTGTTGAAGTCGCTCTCCGCGCCCCCGCTCTCCACGGCCTGCCCTCCTGGCCCGCCCTGCCCGACCCGACCGTCGGGTGGCTAGATCCTCGCGCTTCCCGCCCTTGCCGGCCGCGGCGGCGGGCGGCGCTTGGCCGGGCGGCGCTGCGCCGAGCTCGCTGTCTTGCGCTTGGGCATCGGCGGCGGGGCGTTGTTGCGCTGCTCGAACAGCAGCACCAACGGCGATGCGACGAAAGCCGAGGAGTAGGTCCCGACGAACAGACCGATCAGCAGCGCCAAGGCGAAGTCCGTCAGCGACCGACCACCGAGGACAGTCAGAGCGCCGAGGATGAAGAAGGCGCCGATGCCGGTGTTAATCGTACGAGGCGCGGTCGCGATGATGGCTGAGTTGACCACCTGCGGAAGCGGTTTCGTGCGGTTCTTCGCCCACGTCTCGCGGATGCGGTCCATCGTGACGACCGAGTCGTTCACCGACACACCGATGATCGTCAGCGCCGCGGCGAGGAAGATGCCGTCGATCGGTTTGCCGAGCCAGGCGAAGATACCGAGGACGATCACCACGTCGTGGAACATCGCGAGCACGGTGCCGGCCGCGAAGGTCCACCGGAACCGCACGGCGAGGTAGGCGAGCTGGGCCAGCAGCGCGATGGCGAGGGCCAGGATCGCCTTCGTACGCAACTCGTCGCCCAGCGTCGGACCGATCAGGTCGTCGCTGTTGATCCGGGCATCGCCGCCCAGGCCCGCCAGTCCGGCTCGGACCTTCTCCACCTCGGCGTCGTCGATGTTGGCGGTGCGTACGGTGATGTTCTCGCCGTTGCTCTGCTGCACGACGGCGGTCGGGAACCCCGCGTCGCTGACCGCACGCCGGGCGTCCACCACCGACACGCTCTGGCTCGTCGCGTACTCCACGACGCGACCGCCGGTGAACTCGACGCCGAAGTTGAAGCCCCGGGCGAACATGCCCGCCACGGCGAGCACGAGCACGACGCCGGTGATGAGCAGGTAGCGCTTGCGCCACTGCATCAGGTCGGGCTGGCGGCGTTCGAGCCACTCTCGGAACCGGCCCAGCGAGGCGAGCCCGGTGAGGCGCGGTCGCTTGGACAGCAGCCCGCGCTTGAGGCCGAACTCGGTGAAGACGCGGGTGACCAGCAGCGCCGACACGACGGAGGCGAGGACACCGATCACGAGGGTGACCCCGAAGCCCCGGACGGGTCCGGAGGCCAGCAGGAAGAGCAACCCGGCCGCCAGCAGAGTGGTGATGTTGGAGTCGGCGATCGCGCTGAACGCCTTGGCGAAGCCGTTGTCGAGGGCCGGCATCAGCCGCTTGCTGCGAGAGGCGGCGAACTCCTCCCGGGCACGTTCGAAGACGAGGACGTTCGCGTCGATGGCAAGGCCCGCTGACAGCAGCAGACCACCGAGCCCGGGGAGCGTGAGCGTCGCGCCGAGGGCGACCAGCGCGCCGTAGGAGATCAGGCCGTAGCTGGCGAGTGCGACCGCAGCCAGCAACCCGACGAAGCGGTAGACGACGATCAGGAAGATCGTGGTCAGGACGAGGCCGATGATCCCGGCCTGGATGCTGGCGTCGATCGCCTCCTGCCCGAGCGTCGGACCGACCGTGCTGCGCGAGATGACCTCGACCGGTACGGGCAGCGATCCGCCCTTGATGAGGACCGCGAGCTCGGTGCCGGACTTCAGCGTGAAGTCGCCGGTGATCTGGGTGCTGCCACCCTGGATGCCGACGCCGCACTGCACGTTCTCCCGCGGCGGCGGGGAGGTGATCGCCTTGCCGTCGAGCACGATGGCGACGCGCCGCTTGGGGTCACCAGGTTGGGCGCAGGCTGCCTGGCCGGTGAGCTCCTCCCACTGACGCCCGCCGTCTCCCTTGAACTCGATGGTCACGAAGCGACCGGTCCCGGTCTGCGGATCGACGCCGGTCGAGGCGTCACCGACGCCCTCTCCGGTGAAGACCGCGGGACCGACGACGATCGGCTGGTCGTTCTCGTCGAGGATCGTCTGCTGCTGGGTCGGGTCGAACGCCGCTGCCGGGGTCGGCGGTGCGTCAGGCAACGAGGGCACGTCGGGCTCGGCGGGCGCGGCGGGGTCGGCGGGGGCCGCCGGGGCCGCCGGGGCTGCGGGGTCGACCGGGGCGGCGGGGTCGGTGGGGGCGGCGGGGGCGGCCGGGTCAACGGGGGGCGAGGGGACCTGATCGACCGGGAGGCCGACCGCGGCGCGGTTCTGTGGCGCGGGAGCAGGCGCAGGCGCCGGCACTCCCGCAGGGCCGGGCGCCGGAGCAGGCGCTCCCTCAGGGCCGGGGGCGGGAGCGGGAGCCCCCCCGGGTGCCGGGGCGCCCGGGGGCGTCTGCCCGTTCGGGTCGACGACCTCGGGCTGGAGTCCGGCGGTGGGATCAGCAGCGGCCAGCACGGCGTGGAACGTGAGCTGGGCGGTCTTGCCGAGCTGCTCGGCGGCCTCGGCGGCGTTCTGCACCCCAGGCAGCTCGACGATGATGCGGTTCCCGCCCGAGCGGGCGAGCGTCGGCTCGGAGACGCCGAGGGCGTCAACACGACGACGGAGCACCTCGAGGGCGCGGTCGGTCGCCTCCGCGTCTGCCTTGGTCGTCGGCGAGTCTTTGGTCTGCAGCGTGATCGACGTGCCTCCCCGCAGGTCGAGGCCTAGCTTGGGCTCCCTGTCGATGGCGAAGAAGGCCGACAGGCCGAGGATCAGCAGCGCCGCGAGGGCGCGAAGGACGGGAGGACGGGTCACAGCAGGATCTCCAGAGGGGACGGCCTAGGGCCGGGGCGGCAGGGTCACGTCGGTGCCTGCCGTCGTGGGGGGACCGCGGCCGCTGCGGACACCCGCGGCCCTCCCGGTCTGCGCATCGTGCGGCACGTCCGGCAGCGCGGACGACGGGCCACGCGGCACGTCGGCCGCCACGCGACCTTGCCCGTCGGCGTCGGACGGGCGGGGCGGCGCTGGGACGCCGGCGAGGGGTACGGCGCGCACCTCGAGCACGCGCAGGGGGGCCTGCCGGTCGGAGGCGGTGAGCGCGGTCGCTCTCCCGGCCGCCAGTCCGGACGAAGGGGCGGCGGCCGGGGAGGAGGCCGACGCACCCCGCCCGGACGAGCGGGCGAGGTCCCACCCACCGCAAGCCAGCACGGCGAGGGCCGCCAGCAGTGCGAGAACCGACCGGGCGCCCGAGCTGTTGCGCGCGTCCGTGCTGCGCCGGCTCGGGTCCACGGGCCAGAACACTACGTGCGGAAGAGTCGTTCAGGAGCCGTTCGCGCGGACGTCCGGCTGGACGGCAGACTCAGCGGCGCTCAAAGCCGTCCTAGGAGCTCGCAGCCACAAGCGGTTCGAGGACCGCGTCGGGGTGGTCGCGATGGACCCGGGCGAGGCGCCAGTTGCCGGCGAACAGCGCGAGCAGTGCGCCGTCGCTCGTGCGCTCCAGCACCTCGACCCCGCTCTCGCGGTCCAGCACCGGAGCCCACTGGCGATCGGTGCGGCGGGCCAGGGAGTACTCGAGGCGGTCCAGGCGAACAGCAGCGGAGAACTCGCTGGCCATGCGGTGCTCGGCCACCTCGAACTGCATGGGCCCGACCGCCGCGAGCACCGGCGCCTGGTCGCCGCGCAGGTCCGAGCGCAGCACCTGCACGGTGCCCTCCTGCTCGAGCTGCTCGATGCCGCGCCGGAACTGCTTGTAGCGACCGGAGTCGACGGCCCGGCAGACGGCGAAGTGCTCGGGCGCGAAGCTCGGGATCGGCGGGAACGTGACCGGCTCGTCGACGTAAAGGCTGTCGCCCACCCGCAGCGCCGCGGCGTTGACCAGCCCCACGACGTCACCGGGGTAGGCCCGGTCGACCGTCTCGCGCTCACGACCGAAGACCTGCTGGGCGTACTTGGTGGCGAAGGGCTTGCCGGTCGAGGAGTGCGTGACGACGGAGCCCCGCTCGAACACGCCTGAGCACACGCGTACGTAGGCGAGGCGGTCCCGGTGCGCCGTGTCCATGCCGGCCTGGATCTTGAAGACGAAGGCGCTGAACGGCTTGTCGAGCGGGCGGGGCATGCCGGCGACGTCCGGTCGCGGGCCTGGGGGCGGGGCGACGGTCAGCAGGGTGTCGAGCAGCTGACGCACGCCGAAGTTGAGCACTGCCGACCCGAACAGCACGGGCGTGGTGACCCCGTCGAGGAAGGTGGACTGCTCGTGCACCTGGCCCAGCGCCTCGAGCAGCTCGGTCTCCTCGACGGCGGTCTGCCAGGCGTCGCCCTCCTCGGCGGCGGCCCGCTCGGCGGGCACGCGCTCCTCCGGCGCGATCGTCGCGCCGCCGGCGGTGCGGGTGAACCGCAGGAAGTCGCCGGTCGAACGCTCGAGCACGCCGCGGAAGTCGCCGGCGATCCCGACCGGCCAGGTGAGCGGGGTCGGCTCGAGCCCCGTGCGGTCACGGATCTCGTCCATCAGCTGGAGCGCCTCGAGGCCAGGCCGGTCCCACTTGTTGACCACCGTCAGCACCGGGATGCCCCGGTGACGGCAGACGTCGAACAGCTTCATGGTCTGGGGCTCGAACCCCTTCGCGGCGTCGAGGAGCATCACCGCGCAGTCGACGGCGGCGAGCACCCGGTAGGTGTCCTCGGAGAAGTCGGCGTGGCCCGGGGTGTCGACGAGGTTGACCACGCAGTCGCCGTAGCCGAACTGCAGCGCGGCGGAGCTGATCGAGATGCCGCGGGCCTTCTCGATGTCCATCCAGTCGGACACCGTGCTCTTGCGGCCGGCCTTGCCGTGGATCGCTCCGGCCTGCTGGATCACCCGGGCGTGCAGGGCGAGCGCCTCGGTCAACGTCGACTTGCCGGCGTCGGGGTGGCTGATGACGGCGAAGGTGCGGCGGCGGACCGCCTCGGTGGTCGCGAGGTCGGTGCTCGCGGAGCGTTCTGCATCCGCGACGGTCATGGGTCCATCGTAGGCGGGGCGGGGGTGCGACCTATGGTCAGCGGCATGACGACGACGGACTACTCCTACCAGGGGTTCGACAAGCTGCTCGGGCTCCAGATCACCTCGGCCACCGAGGACGAGGTGCGCGCCGAGTTCACCGTGCGGCCGGAGCTCCTGCAGCCGTACGGCCTGCTGCACGGCGGCGTGCTCTGCTCGGTCGTGGAGACCGTGGGGAGCGTCGCGGGCGCCGTCTGGTACGGCGAGCGGGGCAACGTCGTCGGGACGAGCAACCACACGAACTTCCTGCGGGCAGTGCGTGAGGGGACCCTCACAGCCGTGGCCACGCCGATCCACCGCGGTCGCACCCAGCAGCTGTGGTCGATCGACGTGCGCGACGAGCAGGAGCGGCTCGTGGCCCGCGGCGAGCTGCGCGTCGCGAACCTGCCGACCGGCAACCCGGTCACCGAGACCCCGACCTAGATCTACGACTCCTGGACGGGGCCCTTCGGGACCAGCGTCCGGCGGAAGGCCAGCGCGACCCCGGCCGCCACGACGGCGCCCCCGAGGGCGACGAGCAGGGCCGCGCGCGCGCTGCTGCTGTCGGCCACCGCGCCCGAGGCGGCGAAGCCGCCCGCCACGCCGACGCCGAGCCCGGAGTTCAGCCAGCTGAACCCCTCTGTGCGGGCGCCCGGCGGGACCAGCGGGTCGACCAGTCCGAAGGCGCCGATGAGCGAGGGGCTGATCGCGATGCCGGCGAGCAGTGCGGCCGGGGCCATCAGGGCCACGCTGGGCGCGAACAGCATCGGCACGAGGCCGACGGCGAGTCCGACGAGCCCGATCAGGAAGCGCCGGTGAAGGGGCGCGGCCCAGTGCACGACGCCGTAGGCGAGGCCGGCGGCGGCGCTGCCCCCGGCGACCAAGGCCAGCAGCAGGCCACCGGCTGCTGCGCTCCCCCGCTCCTCGGCAAAGGCCACCATGCTCACCTCGACCGTGCCGAAGAGCACTCCGACGAACAGCATGGAGACGGTGAGCGTGCGCAGCCCAGGTGAGACCAGGGCGCTCGGGTGCCCGCCGCCCGCGGCGGTGCGCACCGGCGGTTCGGTGGAGGGCTGACCGACCAGCGAGAGCGTGCCGGCCGCGCCGAGGAGCGCCGCGACCGCGAGGCCGACCGCGGGGTCGACCAGCGCGCAGGTCACCACCACGAGCGGTCCGAGGACGAACACCACCTCGTCGACGACGGACTCCCAGGCGTAGGCCTTCGCGATCTCGCCCTGCCGATCGGCTGCGGTCAGCAGGCTGCTCCACCGCGCCCGGACGCACGACCCGAGCTGCGAGGACGAGGCGCTCATCACCGCAGCGACGACGACCAGGAACCCGGCGGGCGCGTCGCTGCCGGCGAGCAGGACCAGCGCGAGGACGCCGGCGGAGCTGACCACGAGCGCGGCCGGCAGCACGGCTCGCTGACCGCGCCGGTCGACCGACCGCGACACCAGCGGGGCGAGGACGGCGAGCCCGAGGGCGTAGGCCGCGCTGACCAGACCGGCCAAGGCGTAGGACCCACGGCGGTCTTCGACGAGCAGCACCGTGCCGATGCCGAGCATGGCGATGGGCATGCGCCCGACCAGCGCCGCGCTCGTGAAGGCGGCTGCGCCGGGTGTGCGGAGCAGCGGTCCGTACCCGCGGGCGGGTCCAGGTATGAAAGCGGTGCCCGGGGCGGCCGTCACACCGCTTCGGTGGAGATGGTGAACCCCGCCGAGCGCAGGCGGTCGGCCAGGAGCTCACCCATGGCTGTCGCGGGGGTCAGCACTCCACCGCCCTCCGGCAGCTCGTCGAGGGTGAGGCACAGGCCGCTCTGGCCGAGCATGACGGCCGTCGCTGCGTAACCCGGGTCGCCCTTGGCCGCGACCGTCGTGCGGTAGCGGGCTCCGCTCGTCGTCATGGCCGTGATCTCCATGTGGAAGTGCCCGGCCGAGCGCGCCTTCTCGCCGGGTCCGCTGCCGGGTGCAGGCAGCACCCGGTCCAGCACGGCCCGGCTCGGGCCGAAGCCGAGACCCGCGCCGAGGCCGAGGACACCGGCGGCCGTGCCGGCAGCGAGGAGCGGACCGACCGGGCTCGACCCGAAGCTCATCGTCTCGCTGTAGCGGAACGACCTGCCGTACGCCCAGTCCTGCAGGGCGTTGCTCCGGCGCACGATCCGGGTGTTGAACGGGGCCATGACGAACGGGCCGGTCCAGCGGCCGTCGGAGCGACCGACCACGACGGTGTCGCTCTCCAGCCCGAGCTCAGGCTCGGCCGACCGGTCGGGGCTGAGTGCGTAGGGGTCCGCGACCACGCGGCGAAGGCTGTGCTTCGCCTTGAGAGCGTCGACCTGGGCGCGCAAGGAGTCCACGGTGCCGCCGCTGACGCCCCCGCGCATCGAGACGACGAGCAACTGGGTGTCGGCGAGCAGTCCCGCCCCGTCAGCGGCGGCCCGCTGGGCGGTCAGCTGGACCCCGAGGTCGGACGGGATCGAGTCGAAGCCGCAGGCGTGGACGATCCGCGCTCCCGAGGCACGGGCCGTCGCGTCAGCTGCGTCGATGCTGTCGCGGACGAACAGCACCTCACCGGTGAGGTCGGCGTAGGCGGTGCCTGATGCGGCGCAGGCCTCGACCAGGGGCAGGCCGTACCTCGCGTAGGGCCCGACGGTCGTGACCACGACCCTCGCCTGCTCAGCGAGCCTCGTGACGGCGGCGCGGTCGGAGGAGTCCGCGACGAGAACCGGCCACTCGGCCGCGGCCGCACCGAGCTGGTCGCGCACGGCGGCGAGCCGGTCCGCCGACCGTCCTGCCAACGCGATCGTCGTGCCCGCGGGGGCGTTCTGGGCCAGGTAGGCGGCGGTGAGCGCACCGACGAAACCGCTGGCCCCGTAGAGCACCAGGTCGACGTCACGAGAAGGCGGCATGCCGTGCACGGTAACCGCCGCCGTTGAGAGTCTCACGTCGGTTCCTGCCGAACGCGCCCCGCGGCCCCCCGCGCGAACCTAGGCTGCGGCACGACGGACCCGGCTACGACGGACCCGGTTACGACAGACCCGGTCACGACAGACCCGGCACGACAGAGAGGCAGGTGCGCGTGCGGCTCACCGTGACCGTCGTCGACCCGACCAACGCGTGGTCGGCCGACGTGCTCGTCGACGCCGACCCCGAGCTGCAGGTCGCCGCCCTGTCCCGGCACCTGGCCGGGCTGCGTACGCCTGGCGGCGCAGTGGCCCTGGGCCGGGGAGCCGCGCTGCGCGAGCTGCGCGCCGCCGGCGGTTCCCGCACCGCCCTCCAGGACCCCGCGCCGATCCTCTACGTAGCCGGGGAGGCCCTGGACCCGACAGCGCGACTGCACCACTGCGGGTTGGTCGAGGGCGCCGTCGTGAGCCTCGACGACCCGGCTGGGAGCCTGCCGGACGAACCAGCCGGCATCATCGAGGTGCGCGTCGTGGGCGGACCGGGGGCGGGCGCCGTCCACCGGCTCACCGCCAGCGAGGGCACGCTGGGCGCAGCCGACGACTGCTCCGTAAGGCTGTACGGGGACGTGCCTGCCGTCGCGGCTCGCCTGACCGTCGACGTGTCCGGGACATGCCGCCTCGAACCAGCCGACGGCGCCGAGCTGAGCCTCGGCGAGGACCCGGTCGAGGGCGAGGTCGAGTGGGAGCCCGGGGCCCTGCTGAGCGTGGGCGACCTGCTCCTGGACCTCGCCCGACCCGAGTCCCCCGACGCCGCCCTCGTCCCCTCCGAGGACGGGATCGGGCTCGACTTCAACCGGCCGCCCCGGTTGTTGCCGCCGGTGCGCGCCACCCGCTTCCGACTGCCGGCCGTGCCGACCGACCCGGACGACCGCCCGCTCCAGATCGCCATGATCATCCTGCCGATCGTCCTCGGCGTGACCATGGCCTACTTCACCAAGCGCTGGTTCTTCCTGCTGTTCGCCTTCGGTGGACCGTTGGCGATGATCTTCAACTACCGCTCCGAGAAGAAGCGGGGCAAGACGTCCCACCGCAAGCGCATGCAGGACTACCGCGAGCGCAAGGCCGACATCGAGCAGGACGCCGCCGACGCCCTCGTCGCCGAGCGCACCGCCCGGCGGCACGACTGCCCCGACCCGGCGTCCGTGCTGCTGACCGCGATCGGCCCCCGCCGCAGGCTGTGGGAGCGGCGGCGGCACGACCCGGACCACCTGCTCCTGCGCGTCGGCACGGCCCACCTCCCCTCCGAGGTCGTGCTGTCCGACCCCGAGGAGCCCGAGCACCGTCGGGACAAGACCTGGACGGCCTCCGACGTGCCCGTCACCGTGCCCTTGGCCGAGCGGGGTGTGCTGGGCCTCGCTGGACCGGGTCAGGCGCCGCGGACCCTCGCCGGGTGGCTCGTGGCGCAGGCCGCGGTCCTGCACAGCCCGGCAGACCTCTCGGTCGTCGTGCTCACCGAGCAGGCGAACGCCGACTCGTGGAACTTCGTGCGCTGGCTTCCCCACTGCCGACCGGCCGCCGGTCAGGACACCGCCGTGCTGCTGGCCAACGACAGCGAGAGCACCGCCCGCCGCATCGCCGAGCTGGTGAGTCTCGTCCTCGCCCGGTCGCGAGCTCAGACCGGTCCGTCCGGTGACGCACTCGTCGCCGGCCAGCCCGACGTCATCGTGGTCCTCGACGGCGCTCGGCGCCTGCGCGCCCTGCCCGGGGTGATCGCGCTGCTGAAGGAGGGGCCGTCGGTCGGGGTCTACTCGATCTGCCTCGACCGTGACGAGCGACTGCTCCCCGAGGAGTGCCAGGCCGTCGTCGTCGAGGTCGCAGGGGGCATTCGGGTGTCCCAGATGCGCACGGAGATCATCGAGCCGGTGCGCCCCGACCTCGTCGACCCGGCGTGGTGCCAGCGCGTGGCCCGCGCCCTCGCACCCGTGCGCGACGTGGGGGGGGAGGACGAGGAGAGCTCACTGCCGAGCTCCAGCCGGTTGCTCGACGTCCTCGGCCTCGACCCGCCGACCGGCCCTGCGGTGCTGGCCGGCTGGGCGATGGGTGGACGCAGCACTCGGGCGGTCGTCGGCGAGGGTCCGGACGGGCCGTTCAGCCTGGACATCCGCACCGACGGTCCGCACGCCCTGATCGCCGGGACCACCGGCTCAGGCAAGTCAGAGCTGCTCCAGACGATCGTCGGCGCCCTGGCGGTGGCCAACCGCCCGGACGCCATGACCTTCGTCCTCGTCGACTACAAGGGCGGCAGCGCCTTCAAGGACTGCGTACGCCTTCCGCACACCGTCGGCATGGTCACCGACCTCGACACCTACCTGGTCGAGCGCGCCCTCGAGTCGCTCGGGGCCGAGCTCCGGCGCCGCGAGCACCAGCTCGCCGACGTCGGTGCCAAGGACATCGAGGACTACACCGACCTCGAGGCGAGTCGGGGCGACCTGCCGCCGATGCCACGGCTGCTGATCGTCATCGACGAGTTCGCCTCGATGGCCCGAGAGCTGCCTGACTTCGTGTTCGGCCTCGTGAACATCGCTCAGCGCGGCCGTTCCCTCGGCATCCACCTGATCCTCGCGACCCAGCGCCCGACCGGCGTCGTGTCCCCCGAGATCCGGGCCAACACCAACCTGCGCATCGCGCTGCGGGTCACCGACGCTGCGGAGAGCACCGACGTGCTCGACGCCCCCGATGCCTCGCGCATCGGCAAGGACACCCCCGGACGCGCGTACGCCCGGCTGGGCCACGGGACGCTCGCAGCGTTCCAGGCCGGTCGCGTGGGTGGGCGGCGGCCGGGTGCCGTCGACCCCGCGCAGGCCGAGCCCCTCGTCGCAGAGCTGCGCTGGCCCGCCCTGTCCCGACCGCTCCCGCGGCCGCCCCGCGTGAAGGTGGAGGACGACGAGGTCACCGACCTCAGCGACCTGGTCGCGGCCGTCTGCGCAGCAGCCGACAGCCTCGGCCTCCCCCCGCAGCACAGTCCCTGGCTGCCGGCACTGGCCGACCAGATCCTGCTCGACGAGGTCCTCGCGGCGCAGGTCCCCGTCGACGGCCTGCAGTCCGTGGCGTACGGGATGGACGACCTGCCCTCCGAGCAGGCTCGTCGGCCGGCGGCGCTCGAGCTCGCGACCCTCGGTCACCTGCTCGTCGCCGGGGCTCCGCGCACGGGGCGCTCTCAGCTGCTCCGGACCATCGCAGGGTCCGCCGCGCGGACCCTGAGCGTCGCCGACCTTCACCTCTACGGCATCGACTGCGGCAACGGCGCGCTCCTTCCCCTGACCCAGCTCCCGCACTGCGGGGCGATCGTGCTGCGCAACCAGCCGGAGCGGGCGACCCGCCTGCTCGGACGCCTTGCTGCGGAGTCCACGCGTCGGCAGGACCTGCTCGCCGGCTCGGGCCACGCCGACATCGGGGAGCAACGTGCGTCCGCGCTGCCCGGTCAGGCGCTCCCCCACGTGCTCGTCCTGCTGGACCGCTGGGAGGGGTTCACCTCAACCCTCGGCGAGCTGGACGGCGGCGTGCTCCAGGACACCGTGCTGACCCTGATGCGCGAGGGCGCGACGGTGGGCATCCACCTGATCATCACCGGAGACCGCACCGTGCTCTCCGGGCGGATCGCCACCCTCACCGAGGACAAGATCGCCTTCCGGTTGCCCGACAAGTCGGACATGACCTTCATCGGCCTGACTGCCAAGAAGGTGCCTGAGGAGATGCCCCCTGGGCGCGGCATCCGGGCGGAGTCGCACGTGCAGACCCAGGTTGCCGTGCTGTCCGAGGACACGAGCGGTCAGGGCCAGGCGGCTGCCCTCGGTGAGATCGGCCGGCAGGCCACCGCGCGCGACGCTGACGTGCCCCGAGCCCAGCGCCCGTTCCGCGTCGACGTGCTCCCGGCGCGACTCACCTTCGACGAGGCCTGGGCCCTGCGCGGCCCGGCCCCGACCTCACCCATGTGGGCCCTGGTCGGCGTGGGTGGGGACGAGGTCGAGGCCCAGGGGCCCGACCTCGCCCGCGGGGCGAGCTTCGTCGTCGCCGGCCCGCCCCGGTCCGGGCGCAGCGCGGTCCTGATGTCGATGGCCCGGGCGCTGCTCGCCGGGGGAAGCCACCTGGTCGTCGCCGCTCCACGCGCCTCGCCCCTGCGCGAGCTCGAGGGCGAGCCGGGGGTCCGGGCCGTCTTCCAGGGCGCCGGGCTGGGCACCGACGAGCTGAAGGCCGTTCTCAAGGGCACCGAGCCGCTCGTCGTGCTGATCGACGACGCTGAACTGCTCAAGGAGTGCGAAGCGGCTGACGTGCTTCGGCAGATCATCCGCACCGGGGCCGACAACTCCCTGGCCCTCGTGATGGGCGGTGGCATCGACGAGATCTGCCGGGGCTTCTCCGGCTGGCAGATCGACGCGAAGAACGCCCGGCGCGGGGCGCTGCTGTCCCCGCAGAGCACGACCGACGGTGACCTCATCGGGACGAAGATCTCGCGCAGCGTCCTGGGGCAGGGCGCCCAAGCGGGTCGCGCACTGGTGCACCTCGGCGACGGCGAGCTGCGCACCGTCCAGGTCCCGCTCGGTTGAACTCTCGTCCGTGCGGACCCCTGCGGAACCTCATGTACCCCTCAGGGCAGGGTCTTGCCGAGGAACGGCGACGGCGGCGGTCCCGGAGGACCGCCGCCGCGGGTGGAGCTGGAGAGCAGAAGACCTAGCGGAGCGAGCTGGCCAGGGTCTGGTCGGCCTGCTCGAAGGTGTCCGCAGCCTTGTTGAGGTAGGCGCGCATGCCCTCGAGGCCGGCGATCGTCTGCTTGGCACCGGCGGTGAAGGTCGAGTAGGACTCGCGGAACGCACCGCTGGCGGTGTCGGTGACGAAGCCCTCAGCGACCAGGCTCTCCACGAGCGCTGACAGCTCGTCGAGCTTGGCGTCGAGCTCCTGCTGACCGGTGTTGAGGCGGTTGCCCGCGTCACGCATCTCCTGGTAAGTGACCTTGACGTTTGCCATGTGCGTCCTCTGCTCGGTGCGCCGGACGAGGGTCCGTGCGGCGACGTGTCCTCCCGGGGGTCGGGCAGGCGAGGCCAGCATGCCACCGACCAGATGCGAGCACAACCGTCACCGAACGTGTTCTTCTGACCCGAGGTTCTGGATAGGGTGAGCGTGCAGACCTTCACACCGTCACGGTAAGGAGCACTATGAGTGGCGATCGTCTCTCGGTAGATCTCACGGCGCTGGGCCAGATCGCGTCGCAGCTCGACGGGCTGAAGTCGGAGTTCGAGCAGTCCACCCGGCTCGTCGATGTCGACGACACCGGCGGCAGCAGCGAGGTCCGCGACGCTCTGCGCGAGTTTGGCAACAACTGGAAGTGGCACAAGCTGAAGCTGGTCGACAAGATCGACGCGGTGAAGACGATGGCCTCGGACAGCAAGCTCACCTACGAGAAGGCCGACCTGGACCTCAGCAGCGTTCTTCGTGGAACGGGTCCGGCGTGAGCCGCTCGACGGACTGGGCGCCGCTCTGCGGCACGGATCCGACCCCTGGGGACCCCGACGCAGTTCGCGCCCTCGGTGAGCGCTTCGCGAGCACCGCCGATGACATCGCTCGACAGGCGGCGAATCTCGAGCGCCTCGCCTCCCACACCGGGTGGGACTCCGAAGCCGGGGAGGCCTTCACCGGCCACGCCCGAGACCTGGCGAGCAAGCTCCGCGACACCAAGGATCGTTACGAGCAGACCGGTTCGGCGCTCAAGCGGTGGGGGGGCTACGGCGACGGTGAGCTCGCAGATGTCCAGCAGCGCAGTGAGGCTCTGCGCGTGGCAGCCAAGGCCGCTGGGGCCGAGCGACTGGCGAACGCGCCCTTGCCGGCGGCGCCGCCGGTGCCTGACGCCCCGCCGCCCACCGCGGCAGAGGAGTCAGCAGCCAAGGCCCGGGTCGACGCGCACAAGGCGGCTGGGGCGTTGTTGGCCCAGTACGCCAAGGACCTGCAGGACGTCATCGCCGACCGGAACGCGGTCGCCAAGAAGGTGGCCGCGGACATCCGGGCCAGTGCCGGACGACGACCTCAAGGACTCCTGGTGGGAGCGGCGCAAGCACGACGTCGCGATGCACAAGGACAAGATCAAGTGGGCGGCCGAGAAGCTGAGCTGGGTCGCGACCGGCCTCGCGATCGCCTCGATGTTCATCCCTGGCGTCAACCTCATCGTTGCGGCGGCGCTCTTGACCGCAGTCGCTCTGGCTGCCCACACGACGCTCGCCGCGACCGGCAACGGCTCGTGGGCCGACGTCGCCCTGGACGCCTTCGCGTTGGCCACCTTCGGCGCCGGTCGGCTCCTCACCTCGGGCGGGCGGGTGCTCGGGCAGACGGTCAAGGGGGCCAAGCCGGCCATGGCCGCGCTCCGCACGAAGGCCGCGCCCCGGGTGGCGAACGCCGCCAAGAAGGCCATGGAGAAGGCCACCAGCGCTCAGCGCAAGGTGATCGGCTTGCACGTCCAGAGCAATCCAGCCGCCAGGGCGCTGCACGACGCCTTGAAGCTGAGGGCGAAGACCGCCGGCGAGTTGGCCCGGGCGCGCACGCTCGCTGACAAGCTGGTCGGCTACAGCCCCCTGGGGAGGCTGAAGGCGGCGGATGCCGAGCTCGGTCAGATGCTGGCCACACTCAAGGCGCTCAAGCCGCATGCGGCACATGCTTCTGTGGTTGGGGCCTACCAGGAGGCGCAGGCCGCCGTCCGCCTCGCGCAGGCGCCCGCGGTCGCCGGCGCTGTGGTGGACATCGCCGACAAGTTCAGGGCGTTCGACGGCGTCAAGGACCTCCCGGTCTTCAACCACCAGCCGGGTGGCTCATGGTGACCCGACGCCCGTGACAGGAGGCGACTCCGGTGTCGTCCGCAAGAGCACGGGTCCACCGGTCCCCCGGTCACCCGTGCTCTTCCCGGCTCCCACCCGACGGCACGAGGACGCCGAGCAGCGCGTGACGCTGCGACCCGACGGGGCACTCGTGCACCAGCGCTCGTCGGGTGAGCGGGTGCTGCTCGGTCCAGGCGAGCTCCAGGGTGCGGTGCTCCTGCGCGAGCCCATCCGCATCGGCCGGGTCCGCCTTCGCCCGGAGCGCGGCGAGTGGCTCCTGCTGCTCGGACGCGACCGCAGCGTCGCCCTGCCCCTGCCGGCTTGGACGCCAGGGGAGCCGGCTCCGCACCCCGACCCGCTAGGGCTCAGCGGGGCGCGAGCGCTCGTCGCTGCCTTGGGGCACCCGGAGCCCGGGACGTTCGACCTCGACCAACCGGACCTGGAGGCGTTGGCCAGCGCTCCAAGCCCGCTGGTCGTCGACGCCCGCCCACCCGCCTGGCGGCGACGACCGGAGGACCTGCCCCTCCAGGCCATGCGGGCGATCATCCTGCTGCTGCTCGTGCTCTGGATCGGCGAGGGCTTCACCCACGGGCCGGGCGACGAGAGCAAGCCGAGCTACCCCGAGCCCGTCCTGATCGGTCTGGCCATCCTCGTCGGGCTGCCCCTGCTGGCCCTCCTCCTGGCCCCGCTGCTCCCTACCCGCCGGCCTCGCCAGCAGTCAGGGGAGGGCACCCTCAGCCCCGGCGCGTGGGTGGGTCCCGGCGGTCGGCCCGGATCGAGCTGCGAGACGGCGAGGACTGGCTGCTCGTCGTGGACCCGACCGGCACGGCCACGGCGCTTCCCGGGCCGGGCCTCGGCGGGGTCGTCGAGGTCTCCCTGCTCGCCGCCGACGGGGCCCGGCCGACGAGCACCAGCATGCTCACCGCGCAGGGCCACCCCCTGATGACCTTGCCGGCCTCCTGGTGGCCCTCGGACGACGACGCGAGCCGCGCGGTGGCTCTGCTGCGGAACGCCGGCTTGCGCATCACCACCCTGCGCGTGCCGCGCGCCGCAGTCCAGCCACCCCCGCCGCGGCGCCGTCTGGAGCCGTCGTTCGCCCTCGACCAGGTGGTGTTCATGACCGTCTGCTTCGGTGGGCTCCTGTGCTTGACGAGCGTCCTCGCCCGAGCTCCGGTCGCCACGGGCATCAGTGCGGTGACGATCGCTCTCGCGTTGGGCGTGGGCCTGTTCGAGCGGAGGCAGCGGCGATGAGCCTGCCGACGGGGGCGCCTCCCAGGAGCTACTCGGTGCTGCTCCCTCCGGGCTGGCAGCGCGTGCCGGTCGACGACGGAGCCCGACAGGTCCTACGAAGCATCCTCGACGAGGCGTTCGCCGACGTCCCCCGGGACACCGCGGCGCCGTTCCGGGGCGAGCTCGAGAAGGCCCTGCTCGCTCAGGTCGACTCGGCCCGTCGCGAGAACGGGATCGACCTCTACCTCCCCGTCGGCGGTCTGCGCGGCCGGCCGATCGCCGCATCGTTCGTCGTCAGCCACCTGCCCCCGCCCGACGGGCCAGGGGACCCGGTGGAGCTCGCCGCGGAGGTGGTGGCTCAACTCGCCGAGAGCGCGCCAGCAGGTGAGCCCGTCGCCGACGGCTCAGCAGGGGGCGACGACGCAGGAGCACGCGAACGGACCGGCGGCGCGGGCCAGGCAGAGGACGGGCTGGCCCCGACGGAGCTGGTCACGGTCGCGGGGATGCCGAGCGTACGGCTCGACCGTCAAGAGCAGCCGCAGCTGCGTCCCCTGTTCGGAGTGGAACGACCCAGCCGGAGGATCACCTACGTCGTCCCGGTCCCCGGCGGCGCGGGCTTCGTGCTCGTCGCGTTCAGCACGCTCGTCAGCGAGCCATCCGCCGGGCCTGATGGCGCTCCGGAGCCCCTGCTGTCCGACGCGCTGGTCACCCTCTTCGACGCTGTCATGACCACGTTCCGATGGAGGTAGCAATGACCGAGCTCGTCATCCAGCACGACCCCGTGACCTGGATCGCGATCGATGCGCACGGCGAGGACGTCGAGGCCTGGGCGACCCGCATGGCCACTGACCGCTTCCCGCTCGAGGGCCGTGAGGCGGAGGCGGGCGAGCTCGAGCTCATGGCCGCAGTCCTGCTCAGCCTGGTGGAGCAGCACGCCGAACGGGAGATCGACAGCATGCTCTTCGCCTACGCGCCGCTGGCAGCGCTCCCGAGCCTGATGGTCGACGTCGCGGACCTCCCCGCCTCGGACGGCTCGGAGACCGCCCTGCGCGCTCTCACCGGAGCGGACGACTCAGACCTGCTCGAACCCGCCGACGTCTCACGGGTCGAGACCCCGCTCGGGGTTGGCATCCGCAGCCGGCGCTACTACCGGCAGGAGGGCACGACGGCGGCCCTCGGCGTCGTCACCTACGGCTGGCACCTGGCGGACGTGGGCGTCGACATCCGTCTCTCGACGGCGAGTGAGGATCTCAGCGCCCTGCGCGCCGCCGAGGACGACCTCCACCTGCTGGCGCTGGCCTGCCGCCTGGAGTGAACGTCAGCCGACGCTTGCGCTGAGCCCCGGGGCCAGGTTCTGGATCAGCGCATCGGTCTCGGGCTCCGCGCGGACGCCGTGGGCCGCCAGCGCCGCGTAGGCGAGCTGAGCCACCTCAGCGGCAGCCGCAGGATCGTCAGCGACCAGGCGCAGCAGGTCGCGCCACAGGGCCTCGGCAGTCGGGACCAGGGCCAGACCGGCATGCAGGTCACGGGCGGCCGCCTCGCGATCACCCTTGCCAGCGGCGAGCCCGGCAGCCCGGCGAGCGACGGCGGTGCCGACGACCCGGGCGTCGCGCGCCTGGCGGTGGAAGACCAGGGAGCCCCCCCGGCCGACCGGCAGGCCAGAGAACGCCTCGCCCCGGATGCCGGCCAGACCGTGCTCGAGGGCGGCCTGCTCAGTCGGTCCGCTGGGCGCTGCCGCCGCGGCCTGCAGGACGTCCCAGTCGCTGTGGACGTCTGAGGCAAGGACGTAGCGGCCCTGGCCGTCCTTGTCGAAGCGCGAACGAGCATCGGGACCGGTGCCGAGCCAGGCCTGGACCTGAGCCACCGTCGAGGCCAGGACGTCGTCGCTGACCCCGCGGGGCCACACCTCGGACCGCAGCACAGCTTCGTGCAAGCCCTCGCGGTGCAGGGCGGCCGCGACGACGACGTCGGTCAGCAACGGTCGCAGCGACGGGTCCACCGGTCCGGGTGCGACCACCTCGACCGGGCCGAGCAGCCGGACCTGGACGCCGGCCTCCCCGCGAGGCGCAGGGATGGAGCGGGCCGCGGTCGGAGCGCTGGTCGCAGACCCACGGCCTGCCCCGGTCACCTCTTCGAGCGCAGCGCGGGGCGACAGGGAGGCAACCGTCGTCTGGATCTGCGTGCGGTCCTCGTCGGACCCGCGCAGCAGGTCGAGCAGCGGGAGGTAGGCCTCGCGCGCCAGGCGCCTGGCCTTGGCCCGGACTCCCAGCACTCCGAGGTCCAGGGCGCCGGCGCTGTCCACCGTGAAGCGCCAGCGGGCGGCCGTCGTCGTGCCGACGCAGAGCACCGCCAGCGGGGTGCGTACGTCAGCGACCAGCACCTGCAGCCGGGCAGCCTCGGCCGCGCTGGGCGCTCCCGACAGGACGACGACGCGCGGGCGGCGTCGGGCCGCTCCGCGGACGAGGCGCCCAGACAGGACACCCTGCGCGCCGAGCGCCTTCAGGACCTCATCGGCTCGGCGGCTCTCCTGCTCGAGCTCGCCCAGGACCTCGTCCAGCCGGTCGACCACGGACACGGAGTCCGGCGCGGCGGCGGCCAGGTCGTCGCCGAACCCGACGACGGTGACCTGCACCCCGTCGGACCAGAGGTTCGTGGCGAGCTCGAAGGCCAGCGACGTGGCGATCTCGCGGGCCACCTGCACGTCGCCCTCGAGGGCGACGAGTCCGGGAGCCGCCTCGAGGTCGACCAGGACGTCGGCCCCGTCATCGCTGATCGCGACGCCGGCCAGCGCCGGGTAGGGAGCGGGCACGTCCGGCACCGCATCCTCCAGGGCGGCAGCGTCGACCGTCCACCCCCGACCGTCCGAGACGGCGGTCCACGGCGCCGGCGGCGCACCGGCCGCGCCGATGAGCGAAAGGGTCAGGTGGGTGTCGTCGCAGTAGGCGACGGCGATCTCGGGCAGGGGCGTCCCGCTATCAGCACACGACGCCGCGAGCTGCCGCAGAGCGCGGTCCAGCAGGTCCGCGCGCACCGGGGTCGCGGCCAGGCGCAGCTGCTCCTCCACACCGGCAGCGTGCGGGCGGCCGTAGGGGCCTCGCCGTGCAGACAGCGCCACCAGCAGCCCGGCGGCCAGCAGACCCCCGCCGAAGAGCATGCGCTCGGTGGACAGACCGGGGGTGACGACGCCCTGAGGGGCGGCCACCTCCGCCGCAGGAGTGCTCGCAGTCGGGGTGCCGGGCGGGACAGGGGCGACCGGCGCCTCGGTCGGCGCCTGGCGCACCGGCGGAGCCAGGGCGGGGGTGCTCACGCCCTCGCCGCTGGCATCGGCCGGCATCTGCAGGACCCAGCCGGGGTGGATGAGGTTGGCGTCGACCAGCTTGCGACCGTCATCCTGCACGCGGTCACGGTTGAGCTCGAACACCTCGCGGTAGCGGAGCGGGTCGCCGAGCGTGCGCTCGGCGATGTCCCACAGCGAGTCGTAGCGCCGGCCGTCGGGCGGCTGCACGACGTAGGTCTTCAGCGGTCCAGCAGCGACCTCGGCGACCGCCACCTCGGCGACCGGGGCGGCGACGGCCGTCCCCTGTGCAGGTCCGGCGGTCTGGCTGATGCTGGAGGACGACATCGGCGCCGAGGTGGCTGGGGCCGCTGCACCGACCGGCACCATCGCCGCGGCTCCGGCGAGCAGGAGGGCAGCCGCGACCAGACGCCGGGCCAGCACCTGGCTCCCGCCGCCGAGCGGCACGTCGCCCGGCGCGCCGGCACCTCGCCGGGCCGCGCGGAACTCGGTGAGCACGCACACCGCGAAGTGCGCCCAGGCCACCCAGAGCGCGCACCCGAGGACGGCGATGATGGTCGTCGCGCTGACCTGCGCGGTCAGCCACTCGCGCGAGGGGGCGGACGACAGCGGGTTGCCGACGGTGATGACGAGGGCCGCCGGGACCCCGATGAGGACGGCGAGCAGGCCCATTGTGGCCAGCACTCCGTTGCGCAGCTCTCGACGCCGTTCCACCTTGCCGGTCGGGCGGCTGGGCAGCCGTCCTCCAGATGGTTGGAAGCCGTCCGAAGGGCGCGTGACGGTACCGGGGGCCGCGCGGGTGGCGGGAGCCATGTGACTGCCTTGTCTGCTAGCTGACGACGAGGGTTTGGACCTCGGTGACACGGATCTGGCTGATGGACGTCTTCTCGTAGGTAGCACCGAGCGGCTTCGGGCCGCTCCCGTCGTCGTAGTAGATCTGCCAGTAGGCCGTGACGTGCGCCGGGAAGCGGTCGCGACTTGCGCCACCTCCAGCGCCGTCACTGGACCGGTCGTAGGTGTATCGGCAGACCCTCGGGTCGTCGGTCGCACCGGCCGCCAACTGCTCGGCGGTGCGGGCGAGGCCGGCACCGTTGCAGTCGATGGCCTCCGGGCGCGTGACGCCCTCCGGCTTGACGCGGAGGTGTATGAGGTCGGCGTACATCGTGACTCCACCGACGTCGAGCCGGTTGGTGCTGATCAAGCCCTGATCGGCCCGCGAGCAGTCCAGCTTGCTGCTGTCGCAGAGCAGGGAGAACGCCACGTCCTGGCCAACCCGCGGCGAAGCGATCGGGCTGGTCTGCACCTGCAGGAAAGGCATCTGCCCACGACCGGTGACCAGGACGATGACATCGCGCTGACGATCGTTCAACTCGTCCTCGGCGCCCGGCGCGTGGAAGATGAACTCGTACTTCAGGTCGGCGTTGTCCCTGGTCACGGCTCCGTCGAACGACAGGCAGGTGCGCAACCACCACGCCCCGGGCCCCGTGGTCGGCTCAGGCGCCTGGAAGCCGTCCGGCAGATCACGGTCGTCCCAGCAGAACGTGCCGCTGGTGTCGATGCCGGCCTCGTCCAGCAGCTGCGCCAGCGTCTTGCCCCCGACGCCATGACTGCACAGCAGTCCGAAGCCCGACGAGGAACCGTAGATCCGGCAGGTGCTGGCCGGAGCGGGTGCCGCCGCGGCCGGAGCACCCGCTTTCGGCTTCGGCTTCACCGTCTCGCGGACCGGCTCCGGCTGGCTCTTCGGCGCTGTCGACGGCGCGGGTGGGAATTCATCAGCTGATGCGGGAGTCGCGAGCAGCGCTGAGGCGATCAAGCAGACGATAAGGACGAGCACGCGCATCGAGGGCCCAGCGATGAAGGTCATGACGTCGCCGCGGGGAACTGGACGCCGTCGCAGGACACGTCCGCGGCCGCCGAGCCGTCGACCTTCCAGACCCCGTCCTCAAGCAGCATCTGGAACTGACCAGACCCCGCTCGCGCTGGCTCGAGGGGCGCTCCACCCGGGCGATCAAGGACCCAGCCATCCTCGAGTGAGCACGCCAGGATGTCCTTGCGCGTCGCCGAGACCGCGGTCACGCCCAGGACGGCGATCGGGCGGGGGCCGGGGACGTGGCGCCCGAGCTCGTCCTTGAAGAGCGCAGGAAGCCGAGCCACCCGACGAGCGGTGGCTGTGGCTGCCAACGCGGGTAGTCCCAAGTCGTTGGCGTTGACCGCTGCAGCCGTAGCTACGCCGTAAGCCCGCAGTCCCTGGACCGCCGGGTCGGCTTCGAAAGGCGACAGCGGCGACGGGCTCGGCGACGGCAGCGGTGAGGGAGACGGAGACGGGGAGGGAGACGGGCTGGGCGAACTGGCAGCCGAGGTGGGAGCGGAGCTGGGGGGTGCGGCCAGCGGCTCATCGTCGGAGCACGCCGCGACGGACAACCCCAGAGCGAGCAGCATCGCTGCTGCGGACGACCTCGTTCTCACGCGACCTCCCCTTCCATCCACGTGCGCCCGCCCCTGTCGTCACACAGAGTACGCATGGCGGCCCTTCCCGCGCACGGGAGTGACCATGTTCCCGTGCCCACTTCGCCGGGACCTCATGGGGCGACCGGAGTGACCGGCGGAACGACCGGCGGAACGACCGGCGGAACGACCGGCGGAACGACCGGCGGAACGACCGGCGGAACGACCGGCGGAGCCACCGGGACGCAGAACAGCGGTGCCCCCGGCAGCGTGCACGGGTCGACCGGCGGCAAGGGCGCGATGGGCACGTCTACGCCGGGGGGCGGGGCGGGCGGGGCGGCTGGCACGAGGACCTCGACCGGGGGGGCGTTGCTGTCGACGTCCCGTTGATCCACCCCTTCGTACGGCCGTGAGCTGCCCTGACCCGAGGCGGTGAGCGACTGCACGCCCACCATGGCGAGCAGGGAGGTGGGCATCTGGAGCGTCACGCTCACCCGCACCACGAGCAGACGGGGGTCGGTGCTGCTGACCGGCTGCAGCGGCGGTTCGTATGTACAGTCAGTGACGCCGCCCTGCTGGGCGACGTCGCCGAGGATCGCGTTGCAGAAGGCGGCGACCCGGATCTGGACCTGCGCCTCGTCGAGCTCCAGGATCGCCTGACCGGGTTCGATGGCACCAGCACCGGCACGAGCCGCCTCTTCGGCGTAGCCGACCGCTCGACCTCGCGCGTTGAGCAACCGCGACGCGTCGATGACCAGTCCGCCGAGCAGCAGGAGGATGAAGCCGAGCACCGGCACCACGGGCGCGAGGGCGCCGACATCACCACGGGGCCACCTCACCGCAGGCTCCGGTTGGGGTCGACCGGGCTGCTGAAGCTCGACGAGACGTTCGCCGAGCCGGGCACTCCAGGCAGCACGTCACCCAGCGGGTAGGTGCAGGTCGCGGTGACCGTGACCGCGAACCCGGGCTGGAAGAGACCGTTGCGGATGCGGACCTTCGGGGATCCGCCGGCGCACTCGTTGGCCGTCTGGCCCAGGCTGGCAACGACCGCGTCCTCCGCCGCATCCTGCGCCTCGGCGAGGCTTCGCGACTGGCTCGCCGCACGAGCCCCGTCACGCGTGCCTGCTTCGAGGGCGCCGCTCACCTGGGCGACGCGGCCGTAGCCGAACAGCAGACCCAGCAGCAGCAGCAGCAGGGGCATGAGGAAGGCGAGCTCGACGGCCATGGACCCGGCGTCCCGAGGCAGCTCGCTCCGCATGCCGGAACGGGTCACTGCCGCCCCTCGAAGCGCTCGACCTCACCGAAGACCCGCTGCGTCACCGTGAGGTCGACACCGGGGACCAACGTGATGACGTCGCCCGTGACCGTGACCGAGACCTTGCCGGTCACGCTGTCGTAGGTGGTCGTCGCCTTCGGCTGGAGCAGCGTCTCGCGGCCGACGATGCCCGCATAGGCCTCGACCGAGCGCTGCACGTCGTCCCGGATGCCGTCTGAGATCGCCTGGGTCTGCGCCAGACGCAACCGCGAGACGCCCTCGCGCGCCGCCTGCTCGGCGACGGCGCGGCCGTAGAAGTACAGCCCCGTCTGGATGGACAGGAAGATGAACAGCAGCAGCCCCGGGGCAACCAGGGAGAGTTCGATCGCGCTCGCCCCCCGATCGCCCCGGATCCGGCGGGCCGGCGCCTGGGAGGCGTCGGTCAGGGTGCGCACGCCGCTCCGCCGATCGGCTGGTTGGCGCACGACTGGAGCTTCTTGCTCTTGTCGTCGACGATCTTGTAGATGACGCCGCCGATCAGGGAGGCGGCGATCACGACGATCGCCGCGATAATCGCGAACTCGAGTGCCGAGGCGCCCCGCTCACGGTCCCCGCGAGCCAGCCGGGCGCGCACCGGTGCCGCGGTCGTGAGGAGCGCGAGCGTCGCAACGAGCACGAGCGTCGTGTGCACTGCAGTCATGTGGAGTCTCTCCCTCAAGTGCCCCCGGTCCGGGGGCGATCGTCGTGTGAGCGGGTGCTGGGTCGGGCCGGAAGCGGTGCAGGGTTGTCAGACTCCCACCAGTCTCTCGACGGCCGGGAAGGCCAGGAAGACCAGGAAGGCCGAGCAGATCAGCAGCTGGGCGACCAGCATGGACTGCGAGCGCTCGCCGGCCTCCCCCTCGCTCTCGGCCATCTCCTTGCGCCGCAGCGTCGCGGCGCGCGCAGACAACGAGGAGCGGATCTTCGCGCCGTCGTCGGCAGCGAGCCCGAGAGCGCCGGCGAGGTCGCGCAGCTCCTCGACGCCGAGCTCGTCCCCGAGCTCGCCGAGGGCCTGCCACGGCGTGTTGCCGAGCAGGCGGGCGTTGGCGAGGGCCTGCCGGATGCGGACGACGCTCCAGTGACCGCTGATGCTGGAGGCGGCAAGGAGCGCCTCGGGGAGCCCGCGGCCCCCGGCGAGGTTCATCGCGACGAGGTCGAGGAACACGCCGACCACCCGACGGAAGTCCCGACGCCGGCGCGCTGCCTCACCTCGCAGGGCGAGGTCGGGCAGGAAGAAGCCGAAGGCCCCGAAGACCAAGGCAGCGAGCAGGGGCGCGCCGCCCGGCAGCGGGATCCCGGTCACGCGCAGGATCGTGTAGACGATCGGGGCCAGCAGGAACAGCAGCAGGCCGAGGGCGGTCTTGGTCGCGAGGAACGAGCCGACGGAGCGGTTCATCACCGCGAGGTCCTTGCGCACCCGCCCCAGCTGCCAGCCCCGCTCGACGACGAGCGCCTCGAGCCGGTCACCGAGCCCGTCGAGGGCACCACGGGCCGGCCCGGCGAGCCCGCTCTGCACCTCCCTCGCCGTCGCCGTGTGGGTGCGCATCGAGCGGGATCCGTTGTCGATGCGGGACACCAGGGCGGCGACGCCCGGGCGTGGCCGCAGGAACACCCGGAGCAGCGCGTAGAGCCCGATCCCAGTGAGCGCACCGGTGAGCAGCGATCCCGTGAGCACTAGGCGCCCGCCGGGCCCAGGTTGACCTCACCGACGCCGAGGATGCGCTCGACCTGCGACGGGCGGGCGAGCTTGCGCAGCCACAGCAGCCCCGACAGGAACAGCAGGATCACGACGAGCAGGACCATCTGACCCAGCAGCCCGTCGTAGGACGCGACGTAGGTGTCGTTCAGCACGACCATCGCGCCGGCGACGGAGAGCACGATGCCGAGGATGAGCCGGACGCTGCGGCGGACGCTGCGCCGGCTCGCCTCGACGCGGCGGCGCATGTCGAGCTCCTCGCGGGTGCTGGTCGCGAGCGCGGTCAGCACGTCGCGCAGGCCCGGCCCTCTCAGTCGGGCGTTGAGGACCAGGGCAGCCACCACGGTGTCGGCGCTGGGGTCGTCGAGGTCTTCGGCAAAGGCGAGCAGGGCGACCGGGAGCGGCTCCCGGATGCGCAGCCGGTCGACCATGAGGTTCAACGTCGGCTTGAGGATGCCAGGGGTCGCCTCGACGCTCGACGGGATCGCCTGCTCCAGCCCGACCGCGCCGGCGATGGTGTCGCGCAGGGACTCGGTCCAGACAGCCAGCGCTTCGAGCCGCAGGATCGAGATGCGCTCGTCGCCGCCGCCGCCTACGACGCGGTCCCAGTAGGCGACGAGCAGGCCGATGCCGACCGCCGCGACGGGCCACCGGGTCACCAGCAGGACGGCCAGGCCCGTCGCTAGCCCCGCGCCGAGCCGGGTGGTCAGGTGCCCGCCGGACCTGACGGTGCGGGTGAACAGGCTGGGGGTGCCGGGGTCGCGCACGGGGAGGCCGACGATGGAGGCGATCAGCAGCAGCAGGCCGCCACCGAAGACGGAGCCCGCGAGCAGCGCGGGCAGGATCTCGATCACGATGACCACCGGCCACGCAGGCTCGGCTCCCAGCCGGCAGCGACCAGGTCGTCCACGCACTCGATGGGGGCGTGCGCGACCGCCCTGCCGTCAGAGCCCGGTGCGAACACCTCGCTCGACAGCACACGTCCGTCGACGCCCGTGACCTCGCGGACGCTCTCGATCGACCGGATGAGCGACCCGCCCTCGTTGTGGGTGTTGCGCTTGCGCAGGAAGACCACGAAGTTGATCGCGCCGGCGATGAGCATCTGGGTCGCCTCGACCGGGAGGTTCTCCTGCGACTGCAGTGCGTAGGTCGAGATGCGGTTGAAGACCTCCATCGAGCTGTTGGCGTGGATCGTCGACAGGGACCCGTCGTTGCCCTGGCTCATCGCGTTGAGCATGGTGACGATCTCGTCGCCGAGCACCTCACCGACGATCACCCGGCTCGGGTTCATGCGCAGGCTCCGGCGGACCAGCTCCGCCATGCCGACGGCGCCGAGCCCCTCGCTGTTGGGAAGCCGCTCCTCGAACGAGACCACGTTGGGGTGCAGCTCGGGGAACTGGTCGAGCCCCAGCTCGAGGGCTCGTTCCACGGTGATCAAGCGTTCGTACGAAGGGATCTCGTTGGCGAGCGCTCGCAGCAGGGTCGTCTTGCCGGAGTTGGTCGCTCCCGCCAGCATGATGTTCTTGCGCGCCTTCACCGCAGCGCGCAGGAAGCCGCACAGCTCCGGGCTCATCGTCCCGGAGCCGACCAGGTCGTCGAGGAAGACCTTGCCGAGCCGGCTGCGGCGGATGCTGAGCGAGGGTCGCTGGCACACGCCAATCACGGCAGACATGCGGGAGCCGTCCGGCAGGCGCAGGTCGAGCTGGGGGTTCGCGGAGTCGAACGGGCGGCTGGACAGACCCACGTTGGCCGCGAGCACCTGCACCAGCTCGATGAGGTCCTCGTCCGAGTCGGCGACTGGATCGTGCAGGACCTCGCTGCCGTCGCTGTAGCCCACGAACACCTGGTCGTAGCCGTTGATGTCGATGTTCTCGACCTCGGGGTGCTCGAGCAGCGGCTGGAGCCGGCCGACGCCGAACAGCGCCGCGTGCACCGCTGCTGCGGTCGACTCCTCCTCCTCGGGTGACTGCGGGACGCGCCCCTCGCTGATCTCCCGACGGGCGTAGTCCTCGAGCACCTGGACGATGAGCGACCGGGCGTACTGCCGCTCGTCCTCGGAGGTCATGGCGGCCCGCTCGGCCGCCTCGTCACGCCGTCGCTGCTGGTTGAGCCGTTCGGCGACCTCAGCCCTCAACCGTCGGACGAGGACATGGTCAGCGACGCTCATCGGGACTCAGCCTCCAGCTCGGCGGCGACGGCGGGTTCACGCCCCGCCCGGGAGAACGGCCGACGGCGTGGGGCCGCGCGTCGGCCTCCGCTCTTGGCCGGACCACTCCCGACACTCTGCTCGCTGGCGGGATCGACACCGGCAGCACCGACTGCAGGCGAGGGAGCAGCGGGCGACGGCTGGCCAACCGGGACCGGCCCTGCCCCCCGCTGCTCGTGGCGCAGCGCCGCGTGCAGGTCGATGACCAGCTGGCGACCGGACCGCACGAGCAGCGTGCGCTCGGGCCTCGGGATCTCGAAGCCCTCGAAGATGGAAGCCCCGTCAACGTCGAGGGCGAGGCGCCCGAAGACCTCGACGCCCGGCAGGTCGCGCTCGAGCACCTCGGCCGCGCCCGTGGCGTCGCGGCCGCCCGGGCGCTCGGCCACGATCACCACCCCCATGCGGGGGCGGTGGCCGTCGCCGGCGACCAGGGAAGGAACGAGGGCCGCGAGCCGCTCGCGGGTGTGCACGATGCTGCTCACGGTCGGGCGGACCAGACACACGACGACATCGGCCTGCTGGAGCAGCGGCAGGTGCACCGACCGGGGAGCCACCCGGCCGCAGTCCAGCAGGACGTCACGGTCAGCGGTGCGGGCGAACGCCTCGGCGAGGTTGCTCCACAGGTGCCCGGCCGCTCCTGCCTGCTCCGGCCCGGACAGACCGGCGATTGCCTCGGTCCCGCCGCGCAGGGTCTGTGCGTGCTCCGGCAGCGTGGCGGGTTGCATCTCCCGGCGGGCCAGCGGCAGCAGGGACAGCAGCCCTCGCGAGCGGTCGACCGCCTCGCCGTCTTCGCGGCGAAGTCGCAGGGCGATGTCACCGCCCTCCGGGTCGGCGTCGACCAGCAGGACGGGGGCGGGCCAGAGCGCCGCCATGAGCAGGGCCGTGGTCGTCGTGCCGGGCGCGCCCTTGGCGGACAGGAAGGCTACGACTCCCACGAGGCCGACCTCCTCGGGGACGTGCGGTCGCCCGAGACCGGTGAGGAGCAGCGCACGTCAGCGGTCCTTGCGGAAGTCGATGGCGGGCGCGGTGTCGGACGCGAGGCGCGAGACCGCGACGGTGTTCGTCGAGGCGGCGGCCACCATGGCGGTGGCGCTGCCCTCGGGCACGAGCAGCGACAGGCGCAGCGCGTCGCCGCCCCCCGGAGCCACCTCCGCCACGCGGACGGCCGGCGAGAGGACGCTGCCGGCCTGGGCGCTGCCCGCCTCGCGCGGGACGGAGAAGACCCGGACGACGTCCCCGGGCCGGATGTCGTCCGCCGGTCGCTGCGAGGCCGACACGACGACACCGACGACGACAGCGCGGTCCGGCACCACCGAACCGGACCGGAACATGTTGCGGTTGAGCAGCGTGCCGGCCGGGATCCCCGTGGTCGCGTAGGTGTTGGCGAAGTTCGCGGCAGCGTCGGCCTGGATCTGCTCCGCCCCATCGGCGGCGACGCGGGCGATCCCGAAGTCGGCCGTGCTGACCTGCTGCCCGACCTGGATGTCACCCCGGGCCACGAGGACGTCGACCCGGTCGCCGCTGCGGTAGGCGAGCAGTGCGCTGGTGAGCGCGCCTCCGAGCACGAGCAGGAGGGCCAGCGCCGCCAGCGCTGGACGGCGGTCGCGGACCGGGGCAGGCAGGCGCCCACGTCCGTCGGCGGCGAGCGGCCGCGGCGGAGCCGTGGTGGTCATAGTCCTCCTCGAGCAGGCACCCTGCGGTGCCGGGGGCGGGAGGGCTCAGCCTAGGGGCGGGCAGTCCTGCTTCGCGGCAATACCGAACATCCCGCGCAACCCGGACGGGTGAACCTCGACGACGCCGCGCACGCGGCCCGAGGGCGTCCGACAGCGGAGCCGCTACCGGCGTACCTCCGCGTAGCGCTCCAGGGCCACGGTCCGCTCCTCGGCGTGGTCCACGACTCGCTCGGGGTAGCCGTCCGGAAGCCCGCCGGGCAGCAGCCAGGGCTCGTGCACCGCCGCCCCCGGGACGCCACGGAGCTCCGGGACCCAGCGACGCACGTAGTCGCCGTCCGGGTCGTGCTCGCGCCCCTGGCGAACCGGGTTGAACACCCGGAAGTACGGCGAGGGGTCGGTGCCCGTCCCGGCCACCCACTGCCAGCCGTGCTGGTTCGAGGGGAGGTCGCCGTCCCGCAGCAGGGACAGGAAGTGGGCGGCGCCGCGGCGCCAGTGCAGGTGCAGGTCCTTGGTGAGGAAGGACGCGGTGACCATGCGCATGCGGTTGTGCATCCACGCCTGCCCCGCGAGCTGGCGCATGCCGGCATCGACGACGGGGTAGCCGGTCCTCCCCGTGACCCACGCCTCCCAGCGCCGCTCGGCCTCCGGACCGCTGTCGTAGGACAGGCCGCCCATGGCCGCCTGGACCTCGGATCGGGCGGTCCCCGGTGCGTGCCAGAGCACGTCGGCGTAGAAGTCGCGGAAGGCGAGCTCGCGGCGGTAGGCGTCGGGTCCCGGTCCGCGGCCCAGGTCGGCGAGCAGGGTGCGCGGGTGGACGCAGCCGTACTTCAGGTAGACCGACAGCTGAGACGTCCGGTCGGTGTCGGGCCGGTTCCGCTGCTCGGCGTAGTCGGGCAGATCGACGTCGACGAAGTCGCGCCACCGCGCGAGACCAGCGTGCTCCCCGGCCTCCGGCAGCTCGACGGAGCCGAGGTCGGGGTCGGCCGGCACCGCGACCGTGGGCACTCCCCCGTCGGTCCAGCGCGCCGGACCCCGTGCCTTCGCCGGACTCCGGACGCCCCGTTCCTGCCAGGCCCGGAAGAAGGGAGTGAAGATGCGGTAGGGCGTGCCGTCGGCCTTGGTGAGGGAGCCGGGCGTCACCGCGTACGGCGAGCCGAGGTCCAGCAGCGGCATGTCGCCCAGCGCAGCGGCGACGGCCGCGTCGCGCGTGCGGCCGTACGGTCCCGCGTCGGTGCTGACGTGCACGCTGGACGCACCCGCCCGTCGTACGAGGTCGGGGACGACGTCCTGCGGCCGGCCGTGCACGACGCGGAGCGCCCCGGCCGTCCGCTCGTGGAGGTCGCGAAGGCAGCGGAACAGGAAGGCGCGGCGCGGGGCACCGGCCGGGCCCAGCAGGACGTCGTCGAGCACGAACACGGGCAGGACCTCGTCGGCGGCCTCGGCCGCGGCCGCGAGCGCCGGAGCGTCACCGAGTCGGAGGTCCCGTCGGAGCCACAGGACGGCGGTCGTCACCCGCGCACGGTAGGGCGCAGCGGCGGCCTCCGCTCGCTGGCGTGCCTTCCTGCACGAAGGAGATCATGCCGGCGGCGACCGACGGCTGCTGGTCGTCGGCTGGTCAGCCGACGGGGACAGCGGGCGCGTGCGCCGGCAGCGCCGGGACGGCTACGGACAACCGCGGCAGGAGCAGGTGGACGAGCGGGCCGATGCTCAGGGCGTACAGCACGGTGCCGACGCCCAGGGTGCCCCCGAGCAGCCAGCCGCTGATCACGACGACCACCTCGATGGAGGTGCGCACGAGGCGGACCGATCGCCCGGTCCGCCGCACGAGGGCGGTCATCAGCCCGTCCCGCGGTCCGGGCCCCAGGTGGACGCCGATGTAGGCCGCCGTCGCCACGGCGTTCAGGCCGATCCCGGCCGCGACGAGCAGCACCCGGGCCGGGCCGCCGTCCACCGTCGGGACGACGGCCAGGCCGGCGTCGACCGCGATCCCGATGACGAGGATGTTGCTGATCGTCCCGAGGCCGGGCCGCTCGCGCAGGGGGATCCACGCCAGCAGCACCGCCGCCCCCACCACCATCGTCATGACGCCCAGGGACCACCCGAGCTGCCGGGACAGCCCCTGGTGCAGCACGTCCCAAGGCATGACGCCGAGGCCCGACCTGACGAGCAGGACCATCGACAGGCCGTACAGGAGCAGACCGGCGTAGAGCTGCCCGAGCCGGCGGACAGGGCGGGCGAACGAGCGACGGGTTCGATGGGTCGAGGGGGGCACGTGCCCTAGGCTGCCCGATCAGTGGACCTCTTCGAGCAGGCCAATCCGGAGGACGTGGCATGGCGCTCACCTCGGCCCGCCGGCTGGTGGAGCTGCTCACCGACGTGGCGGACGACCGTCCGCCCCGCTATGTCGCCCTGGCGAGCCGGGTTCGACTGCTGGTCTCCGACGGCCGCCTCCCGGTCGGGACGCAGCTGCCCGCCGAGCGGGACCTCGCGGTGGCGCTCGGGCTCAGTCGGACGACGGTCTCGGCGGCCTACGCCCGCCTCCGGGAGGACGGCTGGGCTGACGCGCGCCAAGGGGCCGGGACGTGGACGGTGCTCCCGACCGGCCGCTCGCACCCCCCGTGGGCCCCGTCCGCGCCCGGGTCCGGCCTCGACCTCGTGCACGCTGCCCCGTCGGCGCCCCCCGAGGTGGCCGCCGCCTTCTCCTCGGCGCTCGCGGAGCTGCCGCGAGCGCTGTCCTCGCACGGCTACGTCCCCGGGGGGCTACCGGAGCTCCGACAGCTGATCGCGCAGCGGTACACCGCCAGGGGGCTGCCGACGACGGCGGCGCACGTGCTGATCACCGGCGGGGCGCTGGCAGCGCTCTCGCTCGTCGTGGACGAGCTCCTGCGTCGAGGGGACCGCCTGCTCGTCGAGCACCCGACCTACCCGAACGCCCTCGACCTCGCCCGGCACCGCGGGCTGCGCGTCGTCCCGGTCGCCGTCCCGGACGACGACCCGGCCGGGTTCGTGGACGCGGTGAACCGGACCGCCGCGGAGCTCCGCCCCGCCGCGGCCTACCTCATGCCGGACTTCTCCAACCCCGCCGGACAGCTGCTCGGCACGGATCATCGCCGTCGCCTGGCCTCGGGCCTGCGGCGGGCGGGGACGATCGCCGTCGTCGACGAGACGCTCGTCGACCTGGACCTCGACCCGGTCGGCGCGCCTGCTGCTCCGTACGCCCTGTTCGACCCGGGGGCGATCACCCTGGGCACGCTGAGCAAGGCCGTCTGGGGCGGGTTGCGCATCGGCTGGCTGCGGGCCGAGCCCGACGTGATCCGCCGCCTGAGCAGCGCCGCCACGCGCTCGCAGCTCTCCCTGCCCGTCGTCGAGCAGCTGGCCGCCTGTCACCTGCTGGGCGCGCCGGAGGAGGTCCTGGCGGGGCGGCGCAACGCCCGGCGACACCGACGCGACGTCCTCCGCGCCGCCCTCCAGCACCACCTGCCGCACTGGGACGTCCCCTGCCCGGACGGCGGGCTGGTGCTGTGGTGCGGCGTGCCTTCAGGACGGTCGAGCGCCATCGCTGTCGCCGCCGAGCGCGCGGGCCTCCTGCTGGCCGCCGGACCGCGCTTCGGGACCGGTCATGCCTTCGAGGACCGGATGCGGCTCCCGTTCACGCTGCCCGAGCCGGAGCTCCTGCGCGCGGTCGGGCTGCTGGCAGCCGCGGACGCGGAGGCGACCAGCACGCGCCAGGCGGCCGCTCCCAGTGCGCGGACTGCGCTGGCCACACCGTTGATCTGACACCCCCTGGCACAGGACTCGCACGACCTGACCGATCAGCTCGCGTGCGCAGCCGCTTCGCGGAGTACATGGGTCGTCTCCAGCCAGACGTGGTGGCGTCCTTGTCCCGGAACCGGTTGACCGTGCGCCGCTTGATCCCGGGTCTGCTGAGCATCGCCATTCAGCTCGACCTCGCGGTCCGGGTCCGACAGAGCCTGACGGTGACCGAGGACGAGCCCTCTTCACGCTTCACCCCCCACGCCGCCAACATGGGTGTTACGTCCTCGGGTCGGACCAGCTAGAGGGCTGAGGCGGCGTCGGTCATGATCTGGTGCGCGGAGAGTCGCACCGTCGCAGGCATCGCGACGAAGAAGCCGTAGCCGTCAAGCGCACTGACGTGGGCCCGCGGGTGCGCGACCAGGAAGTGCTCTGCGCGCTCGACGATCTCGGCGTAGTCCGGCGTCGAGATCATGCGGCCACCAGTGCTTCCGCCCTCTTGCGTCCGGCCGGCCGGTGCGGGGGACCTGCAGGTGCGCCATGGCGGAGAGCGAGCTCGGCGATGGCCTGGGCGAGAAGGTCGCTGCTGTCGACACCGAGGTGGTCAGCCATGCCGTCCCGGAAGCCGGGCGACCAGCGCAGCTCCATCGCACGCAGCGGCACCGTCGCCTCGAGCTGGCACAGGAGCCCGACGAGGCCGAGGGCGACCCGGTGGAGCATGAGGTACTCCGGTGGCAGGCGCAGATGAGCCGCGACGGCGTGCGAGCTCGAGCGGGGGTTCGCCAGCTTGACCGCCTCCTCCCGCAGCCACCGTCGGGTGAAGGTGAAGGTCGGCGCGCGGAAGACCTCGCTCATCGGCGCGAGGTAGTCGATGACCTCGGCCACGGTGACCGGCGCGTCCGGGGCGAGGAAGCCCAGGGCAGTCATCGTCTCCATGAGGGCGGCCTCGTCGCCGTTGAGGACGAGCGCGGCGTTCCGACCGAGGGGCGCCGGGATGCCGCCGGGCAGGCGGTGGACGGCGCCGAAGTCCAGGACCCCGAGCCGACCGTCGCCCAGCAGCAGGAAGTTGCCGGGGTGCGGGTCGCCGTGCATGAGCCCGGTCAACTCGGGTCCGGCGTAGATGGCGTGCACGAGTGCCGCGCCGATCCGGTCGCGCTCGACGCGGGTGAGCTCCGGGTCGTGGACGCGGGTGGAGAGCGGGGCGCCCTCGAGCCAGCCCGTGACGAGCACCTTGCTGGTGGCGTGGTGGACCGCCGGGACGACGATCAGCGGGTCGTCGACGAAGGCCGACGCGAACAGCCGCTGGTTGGCTGCCTCGCGCTCGTAGTCCAGCTCCTCGTCGAGCCGCGCGGCGAGCTCGTCGACCAGACCCGTCGCGTCGGCGAGGTGCCCGAGGTGGCCGAGCAGCCGCGCGATCCTGCGCAGCTGCCGCAGGTCGGACTGCAGCGCCTTGGCCACCCCTGGGTACTGCACCTTGACGGCGACCGCCACGGGCGGGGTGTCGGGTGTGGCCCGCCACTGGCCGCGGTGCACCTGGCCGATGCTCGCCGCTCCGGCCGGTGTGCGCTCGAGCGTCAGCCGGGTCGACCAGTCCGGCCCGAGCTCGTTCGGGTGGTCGGCAGCGGCGGGCGGCGGCGGCCCACAGCCGAGGAGAGCGATCGATCACGGCGCTGCCGGTCGACCGTGCCGGCGACCGTCCCCTCTGGCGGGGCGAGCGTCCGCACGTGACGATGGGCTCATGGCCTCCCCCCTCCGCGCCCTCGCCCTGACCTGCAGTCTCAAGCGCTCGCCGGCCGAGTCGAGTACCGACCTCATCGCCCAGCAGGTCCTCGAAGGCCTCGCCGGACACGACGTGACGGGTGAGCTGGTGCGCGTCGTCGACTCCGACGTCAAGCCGGGGGTCGACAAGGACATGGGTGACGGTGACGCCTGGCCGGGCATCCGCGCGAAAGTCCTCGCGTCCGACATCCTGCTCGTGGCGACCCCGACATGGATGGGACAGGCGAGCAGCGTGTGCATGCGGGTGCTGGAGCGGCTCGACGCCGAGCTCTCCGAGACCGACGACGAGGGCCGTCCGACGCTGTTCGGCAAAGTCGCCATCGTCGCCGTGGTCGGCAACGAGGACGGTGCCCACCACGTCAGCTCGCAGGTGTTCCAGGCGCTCAACGACGTCGGGTTCTCCCTGCCGGCACAGGCAGTGACCTACTGGAACGGCGAGGCCATGCACGGCGTGGACTACAAGGACCTCGACGAGACACCCGAGGTCACGGCTGGGACCAACGCGACCGTCGCCAAGAACGCCGCCCACCTCGCTCGACTGCTCGCGGCGGCGAACTACCCGAGCTAGTTGAGCTAGTGCAGCCCCGGCTGTGGATGGCAGCCGCCGCTGAGTGCGCTCTGGTGGAGCGTGACCTCGGCCGGCAGGACCCCGCATCGCGAGCCACCCCGATCGCCGTCGCGAGGCGGTGACGCCGGGGTCCCGGAGAGGTACGTCGCAGCGCGAGCAGGGCCTGGTCCCCCTGGGAGCAGCCGCACCGGAGGGCGCTCGACACCGGCGCGTCGGGTCCGAGCGAATCGCCTTCGCCAACGTGGCGGGCGAGCGGTCAACGCGCCTGATCTCGGAACCACCGCACGGCCGCCGGGTGCAGGGGTGCTGCACCCGTGGCGATGGCGCTCCGCCGATTGAGCCGGCCGGCTTCCGGGTGGGCGTTCCTCACTCCGCCGGCCGGGTCGAACAACAGGTCGAGCAGCGCCCGGACGTCGGCGTCCGGCAGATCGCAGCACACGACCAGGTAGTTCGGCACGCTGAGGGTCGGGACCGGGCGAGCGGCACCGTAGGCCGAGGTCGGGATCGTGCTCGGCCGGTAGACAGCCCCGTGCGCGCCGAGCAGGGCAGGAACGGCGGGGGTGAGGTCCAGCAGCCGTACGCCGCGCTCGCCAGCGAGCCGGGTGATCGGGGTAGTGGGAAGCCCTCCGCTCCACAACATCCCGGAGATCGTGCCGGCGGCGAGCGCCGCGGACGCGTCGGCGACGTCGAGGTGCACGACGGTGAGGTCGCGCCCGGGCAGGAGGTCGACGGCCGCGAGCACCCGGTCTGCGACGAACGCTGTGCCTGACCCGAGGGAGCCGACGGCGACGATCGTGCCCCGCAGCCCCGCCAGTCCCTCGATGCCTGAGTCGGCGAGAGTGACGACCTGCACGTAGTTGTCGTAGAGCCGGGCGATGGCGCAGACCTCGAGCGCGGCCGGGAAGGGCGCCTCGCCCGCCGCAGCCGCCGCCGCCACGTCGGCGAGAGCGAACCCGACGTCAGCCTCTCCGTTGCTGACCCGCAGGACGTTCTCGACCGAACCGTCGGACTGCCGGGCGGTGGCGGCGAGCCCCTGCTCGTCTTCGAGCTGCTCGGCAAGGGCCGCGCCGTACACCTCGTAGACCCCTCCCGGGTTGCCGGTCGAGATGACCAGCTCGCGGTGGGCCGGCTCAGCGCTCCGGCCCGAGCATCCGACGAGCGCCAACGCGAGCACGAGCGCTGCCGCGGCGCAAGCCCGACCGGGCCGAGGGCTCACCCTCGACCCGGCCGACGGCCGGAGCGGCCCACCCGTGCGCGCTCACCCATGCAGCACAGTGTCGCCGGTCAGGATCAGCGCGTCCCGGCCTTCTCGATCCCCTCCAGCGCACCCTTGGCGGGCGGGATGGCGCCGGTCTGCTTCGCGGTCTCCGCCTTGATCTGCTTGGCCGCGGCGTTCACCGCACTCAGCGCCGGCGCGGAGGTGATGAGCGTCCTGCTGATGACGCAGGCCAGCTCGGGATCCATGTCGTCGCGGGCCAGCAGGACGTTCGGGACGGTGATGGTCTTGATGTCCGTCGTCGAACCGTACGTGCCCGTGGGGACTGTTCCGGGCTCGTAGGCCTTGTTCACCTTGGCCATCTCGGGCTGCAGGTTCGAGATGTCGAGGATCGCAACGTCCTTGCCAGCCGTGGTGAACAGGTCGGTCAGGCCTGGGGTCGGCAGGCCCCCGCTCCACACGAGAGCGTCGATCGAGCCGTCCTTCATCCCGTCGACCGTCTTGGTCAGGTCGAGCCTCTGCGCCTTGACGTCCTCGGGCTTGAGCCCGGCCGCGGCGATGAGTCGATTCGCGATGACCTCGGTGCCGGACTTGGGCGAACCGGTCGAGACCGTCTTGCCCTTGATGTCGGCGAAGTTCTTGATGTTCGCGTCCTTTCGCACGACCACCTGGGTGACGTTGTCGTGGATCCGAGCGAGCGCCTTCACCGGCTGTGCCTTGGAGAAGCTGCCCGTGCCGGCGACGGCGTCAGCGGCGGAGTCGGACAGTGAGAACGCGACCTGGAAGTCACCCGCGACCAGCTGCTCGATGTTCTGCACCGAAGCGCCGGTCTCGGCCGCGGTTGCCTTCACCGTCCCGCCGGTCGCGGCGGACAGCTGCTCGGCGAGCGCCCCGCCCAACGGGAAGTAGACGCCGGTGGTGTTGCCGGTCGCGATGCTGATCCGGGTGGGCTGCTTCACCTCGCAGGCGAGCTGAGAGCCCGCGCCGGCCGCAGGCTTGGTGGAGTCGACGTCCTGCTGGCCCCCTCCGCACGCGGGGAGGGCGAGCAGGGGGACGGCGAGCAGGAGGAAGGCGGGATGGCGCACGGGTGCTCCTCGGGTTGCGGGGTGGGGGGTAGCGAAGCGGCAAGGGCTGGGCGCGGCATGGACGGGAGACGTCTGATCAGGCCGGTGACACCACCTCCGCGGGCGGCGCGGTGCGGACGCGCACCAGGTGCAAGGCGACTGCGGCGACGAGCAGTCCAGTGCCGAGCGCGACGGGAAGCGGTCGGATGTAGAGCAGCAGGACCGCCGCCATCGCAGCAAGGGCGCGCTCCCACCACGTCGCCCGCTGCCGCAACCACCCGCTCGTTGCGATGGCCAGTGCAGCGACGGCTGCGGCGGAGACCGCCGCTGCGAACGCGATCTCGACCGGCGCGCCCTCCAGCAGGAGGTGGCCGCCGGCCGGCGTCAGGATGATGGCCAAGGGGACGAGGAAGGCTGGCAACGTGTACTTCCAGGTCTGCCACATGGTCTTCATGACGTCACCGCCCGTGATGGCTGCCGCGGCCACGGCAGCGAGCGCGGTCGGCGGCGTCACCTCGGACAGCACCGCGTAGTAAAAGATGAACATCGCCGCCTCGGAGGGCGCGACCCCGAGCTCGGTGAGGGCGGGGCCGATGATGACCCAGGCGATGATGAACGACGCCGTCACCGGCACTGCCAGCCCCAGCACCGAGACGGCGAGCGCTGCAAGCAGCGCCGTCACCGTCAGCACGACGGCGGGGTCGTCCGACACGGCATTGGCCGCCGCGACGAGCAGCGAGGCTAGCTGCAGCCCGAGTCCTGTCTTGGTGATGGTGGCGGTGATGATGCCGGCGGCGGCGCAGACAGCGACGACGGGCAGCACACTGCGGGTGCCACTGACGAGTGCGGTCCCGAGCCGCCGCGGCGTCATCGCCTCGGGACGGTGCAGGAAGGACAGGACCAGCGCGGTGGCGATGGCAAGCAGGACGGCGCGGGGAGCGGAGAGCCCGATGACCAGTCCGCCGATCATCACCACGAGAGACGCGAGGTGGTAGCCGAAGCGGAGCAGGGTGCGCCACGGCGGGTCGACGTCGACCTCGACCCCGCGGGTGCCGAACTTGCGGGCGTCGATCTCGACGGCCAGGACGATGCCGAGGTAGTAGAGCAGGCTCGGCAGCACCGCCCACAGCAGCACGTCCAGGTAGGACACCTGGAGGTACTCCGCGATGATGAACGCCGCGGCGCCGAGGGTGGGCGGCGACAGGATCGCGCCGATCCCAGCCGCGGCGAGCATCCCGCCGGCGTTCTCCTTGGGGTAGCCGGCCTTGCGCAGGATCGGCCAGGTCACCGAGCCGAGGCTCACCGCGGTCGCCGCGCCCGAGCCCGACACCGTCCCGAGCAAGAAGCCGGTCATCGTCACGGTGCGGCCGGGTGCGTTCCTCGAGCGGCCGAACATCCCGAGCGACAGGTTGACGAAGAAGCGACCCGCGCCGGACTGCTCGAGCACCGCTCCGTACAAGGTGAACAGGATGATGTACGTGGCCGCGACGTCGAGCGGCGTGCCGTAGAAGCCGGATGCGTCGTTGAACAGGGCGTTGACGATCTGAGAGACGTCGAGGCCCCGGTGCGCGACGTCCCACCCCTGCGGGAGCAGCCCGCCGTAGTAGGCGTAGGCGAGGAAGGCGACGCAGATGGCGGGGAGGATCCAGCCCGTGGTGCGACGGCAGGCCTCGAGGACGAGCAGGAGCAGAGTCAGCCCGACCGCGACGTCGAGAGGGGCGAGCGATCCTTGCCGGTCGAGGAAGGCGTTGAAGCCGCCCCCTGCACCGCCCAGGGTCAGCGGAAGCACCGGGTAGGCCGCCACGACGAGAGCCAAGGCCGACAGGGCCCAGTCGAGCGGGGACGGTGATCCGGTCTCGAGGCGCCGGCGCCACGAGGCCGGAAGGGGTAGGAGCCCCGGCACCTGCGGCCGGTATGCCAGGAACACCAGCGGCAGGGCTAGCGCCAGCACGACGATCAGGTAGTACTGGCTGCCCTGCCGCAGGGGGCGCAGGACCTGGAGAACGGCCAGTGCGCCGATGACGGCGCAGACCACGGCGACCAGCAGGGCCGGTCGACCGGCGAGCTCCCGCGAGGGGCGCTCCCCCTCGAGCTCCTCAGACAGGACAGGGACCTCACCGAGCATCGCGTCGTTGCGGACGTCGACCAGCCCGATGCCTGACATCTGCCGTCCGGGCACTGCCACCTCGGTCGTGCGTCCCTCGTCCTGCTCGCTCGTCGTCGGAGGCCGGTCGCGCTGCTCAGTGTGACGCATGTCTCACAACCTAATGACCGGCACGGGCTGCACCGTGAGTCCGCACGGATCCTTTACGTCGGCGTAACGTCCGCTCGAACGGGCAACCCGGCCCGCCTCCGGGAGGTCCGTGGTGTCGGTGAGGGTCCTGGTCGTCGAGGACGACGACAGCGTCGCCAGTGCGCTGGTCGACGTCCTGCGGTTGAATGGCTACGCCGCCCGGAGAGTGTCTACGGGGACCGCCGCGGTCGAGATGACGGGCTCCGGCTGGCCGAACCTGGTCCTGCTCGACGTCGGCCTGCCGGACGGCGACGGGCTGCACGCCTGCGCCACGATCCGGCAGTCCAGCTCGGTGCCGATCATCGTCGTCAGCGCTCAGGGCGACGAGCGGCGGAAGGTTGAGGGGCTGCGGGCCGGAGCCGACGACTACGTCACCAAGCCGTTCGGCAGTCGGGAGCTGCTGGCCCGGGTGGAGGCGGTCCTGCGCCGCACGCCCCCGCTCGAGGCAGCGCCGGAGGTGTGGCTGCTCGGACCGGACACGCTGCTCGACGTCGGCGCTCACCAGCTGTGCGCCTCGGGCCGCACCAGCGAGCTCACGTCGAAGGAGCTCGGACTGCTGGTCGCGCTGGTCCACGCGGGCGGTCAGGTCGTCCCCCGGGAGGTGCTCGGCGCCACGGTCTGGCGCGACAGTTGGGTGGAGAACTCGAGGACCCTGGACGTCCACGTCGCCGGCCTGCGGACCAAGCTCGGCGACCGGAAGGCGATCCAGACCGTACGGGGGGTCGGCTTCAGGCTGAACGCGAACGCCCGCAGGCAGTCGTGACCCGGCGGTTGGTCCTTCTGATCGGTGGCTTCGCGATCATCATCGTCGGCCTCGCCACGACAGCCCTTGCCCAGTCCTACGCAGCCAGCCGGACGCAGGAGCTGGCCCTGACCCGGCAGACCGACATGTCGCGCTTCGCGACGCTCGCCGACCAGGCGTTCGAGGGCGGCGACTGGCGCGGGATCGAGGAGGAGCTCCGGGCCTTCGACAGGGTCTACGAAGTGGCAGTCGACGTCCTCGACAAGGAGTCCCGGGTCCGCGCGACCTCGCGCCGGGATGCGCCTGTCGCCCCCGAGGCCGTGCGCGCCGGAGTGCTCGCCGCGCAGGGACTGGACCTCGAGCCGGCTGGCCCGGTCTACCCCTGGACGCACGGGACGTTCGTGTCCGCCATCCCGGTCGGCGCCGACTCCCAGACGTTCGGCGCTGTGGTCACGGTGTCACCGCTCGACGACGTCCGACACGACGTCGGCATGCGGCTGGCGCTGCTCGCAGGGACTGCCCTCGCGGTCCTCACGGTCCTGGTCCTGCTGCTGTCCCTGCCGGTGGCGCTGTGGGTGCTGCGCCCGGTGCACGCCCTGCAGGATTACGCCTCGCGCGTCGCCGCCGGGTCGCTCGACGAGCCCGTGCCGGCCGACCAGGCGGTGCCTGAGATGCGCTCGCTCGCTGCGTCGTTCGACACCATGCTGGGCTCGGTCAAGCACCTGCTCACGGCACAGCAGCAGTTCGCCGACCACGCGGCGCACCAGCTGCGCAACCCACTGACCGCGTTGCGCCTGAACCTCGACTCCGTCGTCGCCGGCACCGCGGCGGGGACGCCGGAAGGACGCCGAGCGCGGTCAGCCCTGATCGAGGTGGAACGCCTGAGCGGCATCGCCGATGGACTGCTCGACCTGTCCAGGGCCGGCAGCCGCTCTGAACCGGCCCGCCCCCTCGACGCGACGGCCGTCGTCGAGGCGGCAGTCGACAGGTGGCAGCAGGTGATCCCCGGGCTCGCGGCCGACGTCGAACCGGGTCTCACCCTCCACGCTGCTCCGGGTGAACTGGAGCAGGTGCTGGACGTGCTGCTCGACAACGCGGGCAAGTACGCCGCCGGGACGGCTGTCGTGGTGCGCGCTTCCCGATCCGGAGTCGGGGAGGTCGACGGAGTCTCGGTCAGCGTCGAGGACGCCGGACAGGGCGTCGGCGAGCAGGACGAACCCCACCTCGGCAGCCGGTTCTGGCGAGCCCCGGGGACGCAGAACCAGCCAGGTGCAGGCCTGGGGCTGTCCATCGCGCTGCAGGTGCTGGACCGGGCCGGAGGGCGGCTCGAATGGCGCTCCCGCTCCGCGGGGTTCGTCGTCGACACCTGGTGGCCCGGCACCGATCCCCAGGCCGGGCCACTCGGCCACGTGGGGACTCTGGACGGACGTCATCTCGACCGAGTGACTCTCGAGCGCCCGCGCTCGAGAGCGAACAGCCCGCGGCAGTAGGCCTCGTAGTCGCCGCCCCGGTAGTGGACGCTGGAGCACCGCAAAGCGGGAGCCGATCGCGATGTCGAAGCCGTAGGCCGCGAAGTGACGCACGAAGAAGTCCGGAAGTCGTCCTCGAGCGCGTGCACCCACGCCTTGCCGCCTACGAACCGGGCGATCTCGATGCTGGCGCTGGTTCCCGGCAGGAGCGTTCCGTCCATGTCGAACACGTGGAGGGCGGCACCGTCATGCGTCGGGGCTCTTGGCGCTCTGTCGGGCATCACGCTGTGGGGCATGGGGCATCCTGTCGCGCCCGATTCGTCGTGGGGCAGGGGCTCCCGAGCCCACGACGGCCGCCAGGCGACGTACGGCGTCGTGCAGCCGGTCGGGTGGGTGCGCGGCATAGCCCAGGACGAGACCGGGCGGCCCCGGTCGGTGCCGGTGCCAGGACAACGGGTGCACGACGACGCCGTTCTCCCTGAGAGCGGCTGCCAGCTCGACGTCGTCGCTGTCCCCGGGCAGCCCAGGGAAGGTGATGAGCAGGTGCAACCCGGCGGCGACCCCCTCGACGCGGGCGTGCGGCAGGTGCTCGGCGAGGGCGGCCAGGACGGCGTCGCGTCGCTGCCGCTGCCGGGTCCGGACCAGCCGCAGGTGTCGGTCGTACTCCCCCGTCTCGATCAGGTGGGCCAGCGCCAGCTGCGGCAGGGCCGGACTGCCGAGATCGCTCGCGTGTCGGGCGGCGACCAGGTCGGCGTGGAGGTGGCGGGGCGGGACGAGCCAGCCCAGGCGCATGCCTGGGGCAAGGGTCTTGGACGTGCTGCCCGTGTGCGCGACGTGCTCGGGTGCCGACGGCTGGAGAGCGCGTACCGGTGCCCGGTCGTAACGGTGCTCGGCGTCGTAGTCGTCCTCGATGACGAGCCGCGTCCCCGTCGCCCAGTCGAGCAGCGCCCGACGCCGAGCTGGTGAGAGGACCACGCCGGTCGGGAACTGGTGGGCCGGGGTCAGCAGCACGGAGTCGGCTCCGGTCGCTACGAGCTGAGCGACGTCCAGCCCGTGCTCGTCGACGGCGATCGGGACGGGATGCATTCCCCAGTGGGCGATCTCGGCGCAGGCTCCCCGTGAGCCCGGGTCCTCGACAGCTGTCCTGATCCGACCGGCAGACCTGAGCGTCTGGGCCAGGAGGGCGAGCGCCTGCGCCACGCCTGCGACGACGAGCACGTCATCTGGCTCGGCACGGACTCCCCGAGTGGTGGCCAGCCAGCCCGCCAGCACGGCGCGCAACCGGGGGCTACCGCGGGGGTCCCCGTAACCCAGGTCGGCCGAGGTCATGTCGCGCAGGACGGAGCGCTCGGCGCGCAGCCACGCTGCCCGGGGGAAGGCCGCGAGGTCCGGCACGCCGGGCGACAAGTCGTAGGCAGCGGGTTCAACCTGGTCTGTGGGAGCGACGGGCAGACGAGGCACACCTGTGCCGGAAGGGTCGGGCTGCTGGGCGTGCGTCGACCTGGGTCCCGGTTCTCTTCCGAGCGGCAGCACCTCGGTGCCGCGCCCGGGCCGCGCGGTGAGCAGTCCCTCGTCGACGAGGCGCTGGTAGGCCTCGACGGCGACTCCGCGCGCGATGCCGAGGTCCGCCGACAGCGTGCGCGTCGGCGGCAGGCGCGTTCCGGGCGGGAGCCGCCCTTCGAGGACGGCGTTTCGAAGGGTCGCCGCCAGCCAGCTCGTCAGGCCGCGAGCGGGCGCGGACGCAGCGTGCAGTCCGAGGAAGTCCGACCCTGCTCCCGCCCGCTCCATTGGTCCACCTCCCAGGTCGATGAGCGGTCCTGTTCGCAGGACCGCAGCCCGGCCAGCATGACAGCCATGAACCGGACAGCCGTGTCCCTGCCCCACCGGGCCGGTCCGACGGACGCCTCGGCGGTACCTCCCGGGTCCGCCGCGGCGGGGATGCTCTCCGGCGCCATGGCGATGGTGTTCGTCGGAGGCAGCGTCGCCGTGTCCGGTGTGCTGTCGGGATCACCGCTGCACACGGTCCAGGCAGTGCGCTACTCGGCGGCGTGCCTGCTGCTGCTCGTCGCCGCGCGACTGAGCCGCCAGCAGGTCGTACGCCCGCGCGGCGCTGAGTGGGCCTGGCTGCTCGGCGTCGCGGGGACCTGTCTGGTGCTGTTCAACCTGGCGCTGGTGGAGGGCTCGCGGCACGCTGAACCGGCCGTCCTGGGTGTTGCGGTTGCCTGCGTGCCGCTCGTCCTGGCGGTCGTCGCGCCGCTGTTGGAGGGAGGTCGACCGAGCCCCGTGGTCCTGCTCGCCGCCCTCGTCGTGACGTGCGGTGCGGCGCTGGTGCAGGGGGGCGGCCGCAGTAACCTCACCGGGATGGGCTTCGCCGCCGTCGTGCTGGCGTGCGAAGCGGGTTTCACCCTGCTCGCGGTCCCGGTGCTGCGCCGCCACGGGCCCTGGGGCGTGTCGGTCCACGCCACGTGGATGGCCGCCCTGCTGTTCTTGCTGCTCGGCCTGGCCACCGAAGGCCGTTCGGCTGTGACGCGGCTGACGACGCAGGACGTGGTCGCAGTCGTCTACCTCGCGGTCTGCGTGACGGCGATCGCCTTCGTGCTGTGGTACTCCAGCATCCGCAGGCTCGGCGCCGGCATCGCGGGCCTGATGACCGGGATCGCGCCGATCGCCGCGGCTGGTGGTGGGGTCGCGCTCGGCGGCCCGGCCCCCCGCCCTCTCGTCTGGTGGGGAGTCGCCGTCGTCGCGGGCGGGCTCGCCCTCGGGCTTCCAGCCAGCCGCGGCGCTGTCGGCAGCGGGGGCGCTGGCGACGAGGGTGGCCCCGGATCAGGGGAGCCCGACCTCGCGGACCGAGGTCGCCGGTCGCGCGTACGCAATCAACCCGTTCCCCGGCGCGTCCATGTGTCCATGAGGACACGACACGGCCGTGCACCCGCGGTCGTCGTGACGCTGCTAGCCCTCGGCGCCACGGCGTGCACGTCGGAACCGCGCACCACGACGTCAGGGCCGGGCCCGCGCGGGATCCCGGGTGTGGAGGCTCTGGCCGGTGAGGGGCTGCGCGATACCGGCCCCCCTGGGGTGCCTCTGCCGCAGCTCGCAGCCGGACCACGCGAGCAGGTGCCGTCGGCGTTGCGCGAGCCGCAGGCTGCGGGGCTACCCGACCCGACCGTCGACCTGGCCGAGATCGTCAGTGGCGGCCAGCCGCCGGACGGGATCCCGGCGCTGGATGCCCCGCGCTTCCAGCGCACGGGTGACGTGCGGTGGGTCGACGACACCGAGCAGGTTCTCGTCGTCGAGGTCGGTGGCGAGGCGCGTGCCTACCCCATCCAGGTGCTGACCCACCACGAGATCGTGAACGACACCGTCGACGGTGTCCCGGTGGCGGTGACCTACTGCCCGCTGTGCGCCTCCGGGGTGGCGTTCGACCGCCGCGCCGGCGAGCGCGTCCTGTCCTTCGGCACGTCCGGGATGCTCTACCGCTCCGACCTGGTGATGTACGACCGGCAGACCGAGTCGCTCTGGCCGCAGATCGCAGGTACCGCCGTGGCCGGCGTCCTCACGGGAACGGAGCTGACGGTCCTGCCGGCCAGCCTCGTGTCGTGGGAGCAGTGGCGCGGCGCCCACCCGGAGGGCTGGGTGCTGAGCCGCCAGACGGGCTTCGTGCGCGAGTACGGGTCCAACCCGTACTACCAGTACGACGACAAGGCATCCATCCCTCCGTTCGCGTCGGGACCGCTCGACAACCGCATCGAATGGCTGAAGCAGCCCGTGGTCGGCATCAGCTCCGGTGACGACGCCCTCGCGATCGACATCGAGGCGCTGCGCCTCGACGGGGTGCGGGAGGTGGTGGTCGACGGCCGGGACCTGACCGTGTGGTGGTTGCCCGGGGCCCGCTCGTCCCTTGACCAGTTCGCCGTGGGTGAGGGTCGTGAGGTCGGTACGACAGCGGTGTTCGACCCGGTCGTCGAGGGCCGCCGCCTGACCTTCGTCACGGCAGGCGACGCGATCCGTGACGTCGAGACGTCGTCGACGTGGAACCCGCTGGGTGAGGCCGTCGCTGGTCCGTTGACGGGCTCGCGGCTGCAGCCGGTGGCGCACACGAGCACGTTCTGGTTCGCCTGGAGCGCTTTCCACGAGAACACCCGCGTCCAGCGGTGACCTGCGGAACCCCCCTGCCTGCTCGACAGGGGGGCTGCAGCCGCTCCTTCAGCTCTTGTTGGCCGGTCGAAGCTCGAAGGCGCCCCACACCGCGAGCAGGCCGGCGTAGACCCAGGTCTGGCCGGCGAACGGGCTGACCATCTGCTGCTCGAGCAGCGCGAAGACGCCGAAGAGCAGGACGGGCATGGCCACGCTCATGGCGCTGATCGAGAAGCCACGCGCCTGCGCGAGCAGCCCCGCGAGCACGCCGCCGAGCCCAAGGGCCATCACGGCGAGCGCGAGGAACTGGAAGCTGTCGGGCGCCCGGCCGTCGCGCAGCCACAGGGCCGCGGCGAGCCCGACGGACGTGATGACGAAGCCGGGTCCCCACAACGTGCCGCGGCTGCGCCCGGCGGCGGCAGCGGCCAGGTAGGTCAGCCCGGTCAGCGCGGGGAACCAGTAGTAGGGGATCACCTCGGTCTCGATCAGGCCGACGATGACCACAGCCCCGACGATGAGTGCGATGCCCCGTGCGCGGCGCGCGGACGTGCCGCCGGAGCTGTGCGAGCCCTCGGCAGTGCCAGATGTCTCTCGGTTCGAGGTAGCGCTGGTCATGGTCCCTCCAAGGTCGAGCCGCCTACCTGGCAGCTGCCGGTCCGGACGCACTGGACTCCGTCTTGATTGCGCGGGCTCCACCACGTTGCAGGGCAGCAGCGATGTCGTGTTCGCCGACTCAGCGGGGTCTTACAGCGCGGGAGTGAAGCCGGCGATGGCGGGCTGCACGGCGACCAGGGCGCGGTCCCACAACCCCGTCACCAGGAGGACGCCGACGAGCACGAGGGCGGCACCACCGGCCCGCTCCAGGCGCAGGCTGTGACGGCGCACCCGGGCCAGGACTCCGACGCCCCGGTCCAGCAGAGCGCCGATGACGATGAACGGGATGCCGAGGCCTAGGGCGTAGGCGAAGGCGAGCATCGCGCCGCGCGCCGGTGACGCCGACCCATCGGCGGCGGTGAGCGCGAGGATGGCGGCCAGGGTCGGACCGATGCAGGGCGTCCACCCGGCGGCGAAGACCAGTCCGAGCGGGAAGGCGCCCAGCAGCCCTCCGCGACGCACGAGCGACAGCGCCCGCGCCTCGCGGTCCATGACGGCTGGTCGCAGGACCCCGAGAAGGAACAACCCCATGGCGATGACGAGCACTCCGCCGAGGGTGCCCACCAGCTGGCGATGCTCGGCCACGGCACGACCGAGACCGCCGAAGGCGCCCCCGAGCAGAGTGAAGAAGACGGCGAAGCCGAGCACGAACAGCACGCTCCCCGCCAGGACGGTGCCCCGCCCCCGCCCGCTGCCGTCCCGCGCACCCGACAGACCCGACGCGAAGGCGAGGTAGCCAGGCACGAGCGGGAGGACGCAGGGCGATGCGAAGCTGACCGCGCCGGCGGCGGCGCTCACGGCGAGAGCGACTGTGAGCGGTGCTGCAGCAGCGTCGACCACGTCAGCCTCGGACGCCGAACGACGAGGCGATCTCGGCGAGCAGCATCTTCTCGGTGAGCAGCCCGTTGTGCACCTTGCGCACAACGCCGTCGGCGTCGACGAAGACGGTGGTGGGCAGCCCGCCGGTGGTGTTGAACTGGCGCAGCAGCTCGTCCTGCGGGTCAGGCACGGTGGGGTACGTGACGCCATTGCGGGCGATCATCTCTGCTTGTGCCGCGGCAGTGTCGTTGCTCTGAGGGTTCACCCCCAGCACGAGCACCCGGTCGCCAAGACGCTGCGACACCCGCTCGAAGTCGGGCAGCTCGCGGTCACAGACCGCGCACCACGAGGCGTAGAAGTTCAGCACCAGCGGCGTACCGCGGAGCTGGCGCGAGTCCACCTCGTCGCCGGAGAAGGTCGCCGCCCGGAACTCCAGGATCTGCGAGCTCCGGTTGTACGACACCGTGTAGTCGCCGTCCCCGCCGGAGCTGGACATCGTGGCGAAGGCGGCCACCACCGCCAGGCCGAGGACGGCCAGCGCGGCCACGAGCTTCGACCGACGCGAGGACGTTCGCCGACGGATCGAGGGGGTGTGCTGCTGGCTCATGGGGGACTCCGGGTTCGTGGGCTCACCTGGGCGGACGCGCTGAGACGCCCCTTGATTGCAGATTCGCCCCGAGCAGATGGTGCAATCAACGGTCCGCGCGCTGCGTCCTGACGATCGGACCGAGCGCAACGACTGGAGGTGGACGTGGAGGACGGTGAGTTCCTCGAGGCGTTCACCGAGCACCTCGACCGGCTGCACAACCTCGCTCGAGGCTTGACCCGCAACGCTCAGGACGCCGAGGACCTGGTCTCTGAGACCTGCCTGTTGGCGCTGAGGGGATGGCGACGGTCTGCGCCGGACGACCCAGGTGCCTGGTTCGCCACGATCTGCCTGAACGCCGCCCGCTCGTCCTACCGCCGCCGGGCCGCGCGCCCCGTCGAGATCATGGCCGAGGACTGGATGCTCGACCGGGCGGACGACAACACCGACACCGCTCGCACAGCGCTGGCGTCCATCCAGGCGAGACGGGTGCGAGAGGCGGTGGCACAGCTGCCGACACCGCAGCGCGAGGCCATCGCCCTGATGGACCTGGGCGGGTACACGGCCGCGCAGACGGCCATCATCGTCGGGTCACCGCGCGGAACCGTCCTCGCGCGGGTCCACCGCGGTCGCAAGGTCCTGGCCGCGTCTCTGGCCGCGTACAGAGAGGGGGTGTCTGATGAGACATGAGCCCGAGAACGACGCTGCCCGCTTCCTCGGCGGTGGCATGTCCGTCCAGGGCCGTGAGGCGTTCAACAGCCACCTGCTCCAGTGCGCGGAGTGCTGGGCCGAGGTCGACCAGGCCCGACGCGGCCGCGCGCTGGCAGAGTCGCTTCGCACTGCAGCGCCCGTGGCCCTGCGCGATCACGTGCGCGGGCTCGTCGAGACGCAGGGCCACGACGCTGGCGCAGCGGAGGCGACGCCCCGGCGGCGGAGCCGGTGGCCCCTGTCCATCGGGGCGGCCGTCGCCATGGTCGCCGTGATCGCGCTGGTCGCGGTCCTCCCCGGCGCCAGTACTGAGCCGCCGTCCCTGCGGCAGGCAGTGGCTGACTTCACGGCGCAGAAGCTCCCTGGGGCACAGCTGCCCGACCAGCGGGCCCCGGACCTCTCCGAGCTGGACCTGCAACCCGTGGGCGCGGGTGGTGGGAGCTACGCCGGGCTGGAGGTCGACGGGTACGCCTACCGCGACCCCGTTGGACGGCGCGTGGTGCTCTACCTGTCAGACGAGCCCTTCCCGGAAGCGCCCGGTGCGCAGCGCCTCGCCGGTGACGACGGACCCTGGGTGGTCGAGCGGGGCGACGTCATCGTCCTCTGCGCCCGCCTGCCGCACGCACTCCTCGTCGTGGGCCAGGACGATCAGCTCGTCCGGAGGACTGCGAGCGCCCTCGGCGTGCTCTGACGTGCTCGGCAGCGCCAACCGCCGACGGTCAGACCATCCCGTAGTGGTCGGGGACCCCAGGTCCCCGATCAGACCCCCGTGTGTGAGGCTTCACCGGGCGGCCGGCTCCCGCACCAAGAACACGTCCACCGCGTCCTCCCAGTCGAGCGAGAACCCGTGCCGCTCGTAAAGCCGGCGAACGTGTCGCGCACCTCGATCACGGACGCGTACGCCGGTTTGAACGCGTCCCGCAGCCGCTGCCGCACCCGCTGCTCGTCGTAGCGCCCCAGTCGCTCCAGATCTGCTCGCAGCACAACGGCCCGCAGCGCGGCCACCGCCTCCACGTCTGTCGCCACTGCCGGCCTCGTCGTCCAGTCCGCCATGGTCGGGACGCTGACCGTCGACCCACCCGCCCACGCTGGCAGGCCGCCCCCTGACGAGAGCGGGCCGGACGGGTTCGGTGCAGCGATCTGAGGCACGTGACGTTGTGCAGCAAGTTCGGCGTCTACCCGGGCCCTTCCGGGCGCCATGACGCACGCGCCTTGGCCGTGCCGGGCAGACCCGGCGACGGTGCGTTCCTGCTGGCCGTCTGTGCAGCGGCTCTGGTGATCCTGCTGCTCCCGGGCCCCCGCGAGTCCCTGCGACAGCGCCTCGTCGGCGCGGGTGCACTCTGCGGGGCCGCTGCCTGCGCCGCGGCGGCGTTCCTGGTCATCAGAGCCACAGGCGGCGCTGTCTCGGCAGAGCCCAGTCCGCTTGACGCCGCTCAAACGGTGTCCGCGTTCGACCCCGCGTGGCTGACGGACGACGTCGGCGCCTTCCTCGGGCCGTGGGGGCGCACGGGTACCGCGGTCTTCGGGCTGAGTGCCCTCGTCGCACTCGTCGTACTGGGCACACTGCTCGCCACCGCCCTGGGCGGCGTCGAGGACGGCGGGCGCACGGCGGTCGCAAGGGCCGTGGCAGTCGCGCTCGTCGCCGGACCGTCACTGCTGGTCGTCCTCAACTACCTCGTCGCGGACGTCTACTTCGCCATCCAGGAGAGGTACGGCTTCTCGCTGCTCCCGGGTGCGGTCGCAGTCGCGGCGTCGTCGTGGCACAGGCAAGCCCAGGCCCTGGTGGCGGCGGTCGCCCTGCCGTACGCCGTCCTCAGCGCAGCGGCCTGGTCCTCGCCGGTGCCCGGGGCGTAGCTCGCGAACCCGCGCCCGTGGGGTCCGAGGTCACCGACGGCGATCATGACGTCGCGGGCCAGCTCGGCGCACAACGGTCACGCGCTTGCGGTGGGTCAGCCCACGCCATCTCTGCGCAGGGCGGCGCCTTGGGCGGCCAGCGACATCACGACCCCGACGGCGGCAGCGGCGGCTCCGTGGCCCTCGGCTGCTGCTGACGTGCTGCTCTCGGTGTGGACGACCGGCTCCTCGACAGCAGCAGTGAGGTCCGCTCCCTTCGCCAAGAGCACATCGGCGACGCTCTCGCGACGCACGACCCGCGTTGCCTACGAGAGGCCACAGACGTCAAAGGCCCCGTCACCCTCACGGGCAACGGAGCCTCTGACTGCACTTCTTCGTAGCGGGGGCAGGATTTGAACCTGCGACCTCTGGGTTATGAGCCCAGCGAGCTACCGAGCTGCTCCACCCCGCGTTGGTGTGTGCGAAGTGTAGGTGACCGGCGAGCCCGACAGCAAACGGCTGCCGGGCTCGCTCCGGATCGCTACCCGGCGGGAGCCGGGGCGGGAGCCGGCACGGGAGCCGGCACGGGAGCCGGGGCGGGAGTCGGAGACGCGGGTACCCGACCGCTGGAGCTCGCCAGCTGGTCGAGCGCCCGCCGCAGCCGATCCTGTGCCGCCCCGTAGGCCGCGAAGTCGCTGGTCCGGAGCGCGTCCTGGCCGGCCTTGAAGGCGGCGTCCGCCTCGGCGATCAGGGCCGGTACGTCACCCGCGGCGGGCGGCGGCGTCGTCGGCCCTGGCGTGGCACCCGGTGACGCGCCCGGCGACGGGGACACCGGCGGCGTTCCCGGACCGGGAGTCACCCCTGCCCCGGCGCCCGCGCCCGCGCCCGCGCCGAACAGTGAGTCGAGTGCCTCCGGCAGGGTCGGCTCGGAGGCCGTGTCGGTGCCGAAGCTCACGATGACCCGCTGCAGGGTGGGGAAGCTCTCACCGCCCTGGGCGCGCACGAACACCGGCTGCACGTACAGCAGCCCACCGCCGACCGGCAGGGTCAACAGGTTGCCGAACGTGAGGTTCGTCCCGTTGCGGCGCAGGGCCAGCAGCGACTCGGCCACCTGGGGGTTGGTGAGGAACTGGTTCGCCACCTGACCGGGCCCTGGAACGTCGTTCGCCTCGAGTTCGAGCACCCGGATCGTGCCGTAGTCGTCAGGGTCGGAGGAGACCGAGGCGTAGGCCGTGAGGTTCGGCCGACCGAGAGCCACGAACGACGTCGACAAGGAGAACCGGGACTCGGGTTGACCGGGGAACTGCAGCAGTGCGTAGTAGGGCGGCTGCGGCGGTGCCGCGGCCACCTGCTCCACGAGGTTGCCTGCCGCCGGCGCCGCAGCGGCGTCACCCGCGTTGGCCGCCCGGTTCACCGCCTCAGCCGGATCGCGGGGCACCGCCCAGAAGTCCTCCTTGTTGTAGAAGGCCTGCGGGTCGAGCTCGTGGTACTGCGCCAACAGCTCACGCTGCAGCTTGAACAGGTCCTCGGGGTACCGCAGGTGAGCCCGCAGCTCGTCGGAGATCTCGCTCTCGGGCCGCAGGAGCCCGTCGAAGGCCTTGCTCCATGTCTCGAGAACGGGGTCACGCTCGCCGAACTTGTAGAGGGTGACCTCTCCGGTGTAGGCGTCGACCGTCGCCTTCACCGAGTTGCGGATGTAGTTGACCTCCTCCTGCGGGAGGCGGCGTGCGTTCTGGTTCTGGCTGTCGGCGGTCGCGTTGCCGAGGACCGTCCGCTGCGCGTAGGGGTAGCCGGCACTCGTCGTGTAGCCGTCCACGATCCACAGCATCTTGCCGTCGACGATCGCCGGATACGGGTCGCTGTCCAGCTCGAGGAAGGGCGCCACCTTCTGCACCCTCGCCCGCGGTTCGCGGATGTACATGATCCGCGAGTCGGGCTGGATCGCCCCGGACAGCAGCAGGTTGGGCTCGCGGAACTTCGCGGCGAAGGCCAGCTTGTTGCCGAGCCCGCCGAGCCGTACGCCGCCCTCGCCGTCGTAGTTGAACGTCTGCTGCTCGCCACCGGACTCGGGCCCGTCGATCTCGCCCTGCTGGGTGTTGACGACGGAGTACTCGGGGGAGAGCTCGCCGAAGTAGACCCGCGGCTGGTCGATCCGGATGGGTGAAGGCCCGCCGTTCGGCCCCTGCACCGGCACGCCCCCCACCGTGAAGACAGGTTGCCCGTCGTCGTCGACCTCGTTGGCGGGTGCCGCGATGAAGCCGTTGCCGTGGGTGTAGATGAGGTGCTCGTTGATCCAGTTGCGCTGCTGGCCGGTGAGGTTGGTCTGGTCGACCTCGCGCGCCGCCACGATGTAGTCCTGCACCTGGCCGTCGATCGTGTAGCGGTCGACGTCGAGAGCCTGGTTGTTGACGCCGAAGTAGGTGCGGATGCGCTGCAGCTGCTCGAAGGTGGCCGGCAGCACGTTGGGGTCGAGCAGGCGGGCGTTGGGGATAGTGCCGGTGTCGGCGCGCAGCTCCCCCGGCGTGGCGCTCTGCTCGCCCTCGTAGTCGGTAACGACGGTGTCGGCGATGCCGTACGCCTCGCGGGTCGCGGCGATGTTGCGGCCGATGAACTCGGCCTCACGCTGGACCTCGTTGGGCTTGACCCGGAACTGCTGGGTGTAGGCCGGGTAGATGCCACCGATGACCACGGCGCTGAGCACCAGCAGCCCCAGCGCCATCACCGGGATGAAGATGTTGCGTACGACGATGTTGGCGAAGAAGAGCAAGGCGCACACGACGGCGATGCCGATCAGGATGTTCTTGGCCGGCAGGACCGCGTTGACGTCGGTGAACGATGCCCCCTGCACCACTCCCCGCTCGGAGAAGGCCAGACCGAAGCGGTCGAGGTAGTAGGCGTAGGCCTTGAGCAGGACGACGATGCCGAGCAGCACCGACAGGTGGGCCCGCGCTGCTGGGCTGACCTTCTCCCCGCCGCTCTGCAGGCGTACGCCGCCGAACAGGTAGTGCGTGGCCGCCGCCACGATCGTCGCCAGGATGACCGCTGTCAGCAGGAATCCGAGCACGAAGCGCAGGAACGGGTAGGTGAAGGCGTAGTAGGCGATGTCCTTGCCGAACTGCGCGTCGGTCTGGCCGAACGGGGTGCCGTTGCGCCACAGCAGCCAGGTCTCCCACCGGGCCGCCGCGGACAGGCCGGCGAACAGGCCGAACACCGAACTGCCCACGAGCAGGAGCGTGCGCAGGAACGGCTCGACGGCCACGCGGTAGCGCTCGAGGTTCTGCTGCTCGAGCGACATCGGCCGGAACGGCGGTCGCATGCGGTAGGCGATGGCGATGTTGGCCCCGATCAGCACTGCCATCAACAGGCCGAACAGCACGAACAGCAGCAGCTTGGTGCTCAGGACCGTCGTGAACACCGTGCTGTAGTCGACGCTGCGGAACCACAGCAGGTCGGTGTAGAGCGAGACGGCGGTCCCGCCGAGCAGGAGAAGCACACCGAGTACGAGAAGCACGGGCATGAGCAGGCGCGGGCGGGCAGGTAGGCCCGCCCCCGGAGCGCGGACGGCCACTTCTACCTTCTTCCACTGCGGGGTCTTGACCAGTCCAACCCAACCACAGGCACGCAGGTTCCCCCTCCCGGAGCGGGACCGGCGAGGATGGAAGGCATGACGACTCCCGGGGATCCCCTGACCAGCCCCCTGCAGGCCGTCGTCGGCGAGGTCGAGGGGCATGTGGCCGAGGCCGGTTGGGACCAGCCGCCGCAGCTGTTCGCCCTGGTCCAGACCGAACAGCTCCTGCGCAGCGAGCCGCAGCTCGCCGCGACGATGGGCCTGGTGGCCGGCGACCCCTCGTCGCTCACCCCCATCGCTCAGGAGCCCCTCGGGGAAGGGCCTCTCGACGAGCAGCTGGCCTCGCTCGTCTTCGGCGAGGAGGTCCTCGGGGTCGTCCTCGTCCACGAGGTGCTCATCCTGCCCCCGTCGGCCGAGGCGTCCCTCGAAGACCTCGACGACCCGGCGGCCGCCGCTGCAGACCACCCCGAGCGACGGGACGTGCGCATGGCGGTCGCCGTCGTACGCGGTGGGGGCTCGGCCTGCGTGCTGCGGCTCCGTGGTCAGGTCACGGACGGGCCGACTGAGGACGCCGCCGACGCGGACAGGGCGCGGGACGAGGACGAGCGGGTCACCGGACCCGACCTCGCGCCCGCGCTCGTCGCAGCCCTCGCCGCGACCCTCGACGACGTCTGAGTGCTGCACGCAAGCCGCGTCCGTCACCCGTTCGGCGTAGCCCAGCGCTCAAGGAAGTGAGCTTCGCGTCGATAGGCAAGAGGTAGGCGGCCCACCCCCGCGCGCAGGTCGCTGCCCTTGCGCTCCCAGAGCGCGCCGAGGTAGCCGTCGAGCGTGTCGAAGTCCTCGCTCATGCCCCGGCTCCTGTTCCGCTCGACGTCGTTCTCGCGGTCGTGGTGATCCTGACAGACACCACGCTGTTGTGCCGTTCCACCAGAAGTCGGACCGGCACGAGGCTCACGCCGGGCAGAGGACCGGCTGCCCGCCGCTGCGCAGCGCCTCCAAGCCGGTCAGTGCGTCCGCGAGGCTGGCCACCTTCAGCAGCGGCAGCCCCGTCGGCGGCTGCTTGGCTGCCTCCTCGCAGTTGCCGGCGGGGACCAGGAACGCCACTGCGCCGTTGGCCTTGGCCGCGACGAGCTTCTGCGGGATGCCTCCGATGGGTCCGACCGTGCCGTCGGCCGAGATCTCCCCCGTCCCCGCGATGTACTTGCCTGCGGTCAGCGACGGCTCGTCGAGCTTGTCGAGGATGCCGAGAGCAAACATCAGGCCGGCACTCGGGCCCCCCACCTCCTGCAGGCTGATGGTGACGTCGAAGGGGAGGTCGACCGGCTTCTCGGACGGGGTCACCCCGATCACGGGGCGCGGCGCGCCGCCGTCGTCAGAGGACCCGGTCGCGATGTCCACCGCGCCTTCCGCACCGGCTCGCACGAACGACACGCGTACGGTGTCCCCCGCCTTCTTCGCCGACACGACGGACCGCAGCTCGGCGGCGTCCCGCAGGGGCGTCCCGTCCACGGCGGTCAGCACGTCTCCGACCTGCAACAAGCCAGAAGCCGGTGCACCCGAGGGGATCTGGGCCACTGACACCTCAGCGACGCGCAGCCCGAGCTGACGTGCCGCCGCGGCAGCAGCGCTGTCCTGGGACGTGCGCATGGCCTCGGTGTTCTGCTGCTCCACCTGCTTGTCGCTCTGGCCGGGCGGGTAGACGACCTCGCGCGGGACGACAGCAAGATCGCGAGCGAACCAGCCGGCCAGGGCGCCGGCAAGGGTGAGCCGGGACTGGACCCCGACCGTGGTGAGGTCCAGGTGCCCGTCCGTCGGGAACGTGGCGCGCCCCTCGATGGCGATGACGGGCTTGCCGCCCACCTCACCGAGCGTGTTGTACATCGGCCCAGGGCCGAGGGCGACGTAGGGCACCCGGGCCTGCCCGGCCCCAGCGGCGAGACCGATGGCGAGCAGGGTCGCGAGCAGCAGGGTCAGGGTGCGCCGGGACACGCGGTCAGCCTAGGGTCCTGCGCGGCGAGCCCTCCGAGGTGCGCGGATGCCGCAGAGAGCTCGTATCCGGCGGGGCAGCAGTCCCGGTCAGGCGAAGAAGCCCAGGCTGCTGCCGCTGTCGCGACTGCGGCCGTTGCTCGCGGCGAGCTCGGCATCGGGACCTGCGGCCTGCACGGGCACGCTCTCGACGAGCGCCAGCGCTGGCGCACTGTCCGGCTCGGGCGCGAGCGCCACCGCCTCCGAGGGCGGGCCTTCGGCAGGGCTGTCGTCGGAGACGTCCGACTCCTGCTGGGCTGCGGCCGGCACCAGGGTCAGCGGCTCACCGACCGGCTCGAGGGCGATCGACTCCGGGCGGGGCACCTCGGAGACAGCTGCCTGCTGGACAGCTATCTCCTGGACAGGCGCCTCAGGGTCAGGCTCCTCACGGGCAGCGCCCACGGCGGCGGGGTGCGGCTGCGCTTGCGCCTGGGACACGGGCGGCGCCGCCTGAGGGCCGCTCCCCCATGCCTGAGGGACCTCGACCCGGTAGTAGGCCCGGAAGTTCAACGGGACCTCGGTCATGGAGTGGACGCTGACCTGCTCGATCCCCTCCACGTTGCGCAGGTGCTCGACCAGCCGTACGGCCTCTTCGAAGGAGGGCAGGCGGCGGAACGAGGCGCCCCCGTCGCGGGTGGGGAAGAAGACGACGTGCTCCACGGCAGTGCCCTTCGCTTCGAGGGGGGACCTTGACTCCCCCCTGCATCCCGGTCGTTGTCGGCATCGACGGGGGCCGACCTGAGCGGGCGAAAGGAACCTGCGGGCCGATCTGCCGAGGCAGCGGGGTCAGCGGCGTCGAGCGGCCGGGCGCGCGGCGGGGACCGGGGCCTCACCCGTGTGCCGAGGAGTCGGAGCGGGCGCTGCAAGAGCCGCGCGGAAGCGCTCGTGTGCCTGCATCGACTGGGAGGGGTCCTGCGGGCCACGGGTACGCGAGGCCCACCAGGCCCATGCCATCGCCGCACCGGTCGCAGTGGGGACCGGCAGGAGCCACAGCAGCCAGTCGGGCAGGAGCACGTCGGGAGTCTACGGAGGGGGCGTGCGCCGTGTCATCGCCCGACACGCAAGAAACCCCGACACGGAGTCGACAGCAGCTGGGCGACAGACTCAGGGCGCCCCGACCCACTCGGAGGTGCCGTCGTCGAAGACCTGCCGCTTCCAGACCGGCACCGTCGCCTTGAGGTCATCGATGAGCCGACGAGCCGCCTCGAAGGCCTGGTCCCGGTGGGCGGCGGAGGCTGCCACGACGACAGCGACATCTCCGACCGACAGCACGCCGGTGCGGTGCACCGCCGCCAGCCCGTGGACCGGGAGGGCGGCCGCGATCGCCTCCGCCACGGAGGCCAGCGCGGCGTCGGCGTCGGGGTGCGCGACGTACTCCAGCTCCGTCACGCCCTTGCCCCCGTCGGAGTTGCGGACGTTGCCCTGGAACGACACCACACCGCCCGCAGCCGGGTCGGCGACGGCGGCGAGGACCTCAGCGACGTCGAGGGGTGTGTCGCGCATGGCCAGCAGTCGGATCACGCTCATGGCGGAACCGTACGGCCCGGCTCGGCGAGGTGCTCGGGCGTAGCGTGACGTCATGCGAAACAGGCGCCTCCCGTGACCCGGCCACCCTTCGGCTTCGGCCCTTCGGACCGCGACGGGGAGCCCGGCGGCCAGGACGATCCGTTCGGGCTCGCGGCCATGTTCGGTGGCGCTGGCGGACCTCTGGGCGGCATGGGTGAGGTCTTCGGCCAGCTGCAGAAGCTGATGAGTTGGACCGGAGGCCCGGTCAACTGGGACCTCGCCGACGAGGTGGCGACGAGCGCGACACGTGCCGAGGACGTGCCCGTGACGGCTGAGCAGGCCCGGGAAGTCGTCGAGGCCTGCCGCCTGGCCGATCTGTGGCTCGACCCGGCGACGACGCTGCCGGGGAGCGGCGTCGAGGCGCAGGCCTGGACCCGCACCGGGTGGGTCGCCTCGACGACTCCGGCCTGGAGGCAGCTCGTCGACCCGGTTGCCGGTCAGGTCGTGGGCGCCATGAGCGGCGTGCTCGAGCAGGGCGTTGCCGGTGGGCTGTCCGACGACCTCCCGCCGGAGCTGTCCGGCATGCTCTCCGCCGCCGGAGGACCGGGAGCCCTGCGGGGCGTCATGGCGCAGGTCGGTGGTTTCGTCTTCGGCGCCCAGGTCGGTCAGGCGCTCGGCGCCCTGGCCCAGGAGGTCCTGTCCTCCTCCGAGGTCGGCCTGCCGCTGTCGCCCGCCGGACGCCCGGCCCTGGTCCCAGCCAACCTCGCCGCGTTCAGCGCCGGGCTCGAGGTGCCGGCCGACGAGGTGCGCCTCTACGTCGCCCTGCGGGAGGTGGCCCACCAGCGCTTGTTCGCGTCGGTCCCGTGGTTGCGGTCCCACCTGTTCGACGCCGTCGAGGCCTACGCCCGCGGCATCCAGGTCGACGGGAGTGCGATCGCCGAGGCGGTCGGGTCGATCGACCCCTCGGACCCTGCGTCCATGCAGCGGGCCATGGGCGAGGGGCTGTTCGACATCGAGCCGACGCCGGCCCAGCGAGCCGCCCTGGCCCGACTCGAGACCGCCCTGGCGCTCGTCGAGGGATGGGTGGACGCCGTGGTCGACGCCGCCGCCTCCGGGCCGCTGCCCTCGGCGGCAGCGCTGCGCGAGACGATCCGGCGGCGCCGGGCCACCGGTGGGCCGGCCGAGCAGACCTTCGCGACGCTGGTCGGCCTCGAGCTGCGACCACGCCGCCTGCGCGAGGCGGCCGCCCTGTGGGCCGCGGTCGCCGCGCAGGGAGGCATCGCGGCTCGCGATGCCCTGTGGGCGCACCCTGACCTGCTCCCCTCGTCGGACGACCTCGACAACCCGACGGGCTTCGTCGCGCGCACCGGCGCGGGGGGAGGGCCGACCGAGCCGTCCACCAGCGACTGGGACGCGGGTCTGCGCGACCTCGACAAGGACCTGGACGGCGCCCTCGACGACGACGCCGCAGGAGCCCCTGACCCGTCGGACGGTGGAACGCCCGAGTCCGGCGACAGCGCGGCCGGCTGAGCGGAGGAGGCCCGATGGTCTCTCACGCTGACCGCTCGCCCAGGCCCAGCGGCTGCAGTGAGGTCCGCGGGTCGGACGCAGTCGCGTCAGGCGGAGGGCCACGCAGGTTGGGCGCGGCCAGCGGCGTCGAGGAAGACAGCGGCGTCCACGTCCTGAGTGTGGATGTCGATGTCCTGGTCCAGCCACTGACACACCACCCGGAGGGGGCCGGCGGGTGGCAACGGCCACATCCAGTAGTCCCTGTCTACGGAGCGGCTGCCACCACCACCGCCACCGCCCATCAGCACCGGGTGATCGGGCTCCCAGAGCCAGTCGTCCGGGTGATGGGGTTGGCTGTGGTCCTGGTTCGGCTGCTGCGGCCAGGGATCGACATTCGTGACCCGCCGACCGTCTGACAGCTCGAACCCCCACTTCAAGCGTCGCGCCTGCCAATCGGCGTCCATGTCGTGCTGGTACGGACCATCGAAGACCTCGCTGTGGAGGTCGCGGCGAGCGGCCTTGCCGCGGACCCGTACGGCGAGGTTCATGTGCAGGCCGGTCGCAAAGGCGCGCATGCCGGTCAGCATGATGACCGTGCTCGTCGATCGAGCGAGGACCAGTTCCACCGGGACGACCCCTGGCAGCACGTCCTCCGGCGCGCTCATCCAGACAGGTTGTGGTTGCTCCGGCGGCTCGTCCGTGTCGGGCGGATCAGGAGGTCCTGGGAAGAAGTCCATGCTGCTCTCCTCGAACGTCGTTGACCACGACAGCACGGCGCAGCCGGGATCGGCGTCGCAGAAGATGCGTCAGCCCGTCGTAGGTCATCCGGCGTCGACCCGTCCTCGCCAAGTGGTTCGTCCAGCGGGAAGATGGTCAGCCCGTCGGTACGACGAGGCGCTCGATCGGCTGGGCGGTGACCTCAGCGATCATCTCGAAGTCCTTGTCGAGGTGGAGGACGGTCAACCCGGCTAGTTCTGCGGTAGCAGCGACGATCAGGTCTGCGACGGAGGGAGCCCGGTGATGTCCGAGGTCCGCCAGGCGCAGCTGGACCTCGATGGCGCGGCCCTCGATGGCCGGTGTCTGGTACTCCACGGGCATCGATGCCAGAGGCGGGCGGCGCATCGCAGCGCGCAGCTCCGGGCCAGATCGCGCCGAATAGCCGATCTCCAGACGCGTGACGGTGCTGATGCGCACCAGTCCCCGCTCAATCCGCTCCGTCCACGTGGCGGGCTCGGTAGTCAGCGCCAGCCGGGCCAGAGCCGAGGTGTCGATGAGCCAGGAGGTCACTCCCAGGCGCCCTTCATGACCTCCGGGTCGGTGAGGTCGGCGAACGTCTCTGCGAAGGCAGCGAGATGCGCTGCGGTCATCGGCTCCGCGCTGCTCATCGCCTCCTGGGCCAGCCGTCGACGCAGGTACTCGCTGCGGGACAGCCCAAGGCGGGCTGCTCGAGCGTCGAGTGCGGTGATCACCTCGTCGGGCACGTCACGGACAAGGACGTCAGTCATGCCGGCACCTCCACATCGATAGCACATGATAGCGGAGAGGGTCTGCTCCTGATGTGGGCCCCAACGCGCCAGCACCGGGACCACGGCTCACCTCACGACAGGGCCGGGAAGGCGGTCTGGCCTTCGTGACCATCGCGCACCCGCCGGGCGACCTCTCGTCTTGATGCTGCAGGGCGGTCCGGGAGGCGGTGTCCCGCTCCGTTCCTCCAGCGCTGAGCTGCGAACTGCGGCGACCTCGTCGTCCGCCGAGAACTCTCCTGTCCACAGGTGACGGAGCGTGTTCCTGCAGGTCGCGCCGCATAGCGCCCGCGCACGCATCTGCCTGGTCCGAGCCCGCTTCCCGCTCCTCCACAGCGACACGCCCGCCGGTCCCCACTCTGTCCACAGCGTTGTCCACAGGCTGTGGGAGACGACGTTGACGGGGCCGCCGACCGCCTCGTACCGTCCCGCCCACGACGGAGCCCCGCGGCTCCGGGACCGCGCGCAAGGGGAAGGCGAGCGGCACCGGGACCGCGGGGCTCCGTGGTGTCCAACCGGGTCGTCTTGCTACGACCCCGTGAAGACCGCGGCGCGCTTGGCCGCCCGCGCGGCCAGCCCTTCCTGCAGGTCAGCCATGGCCAGGGTGACCGGTTGGGCCAGGGCCTCCCAGCGCAGGGCGTCCTCGAAGGTGGCGTGCCCGCCGTCAGCCAACGCGATCTTGTGGAAGCGCTGGGCCACCGGAGCTCCGGCCGCGACCTGGCCGGCGTGCTCGAGCGCCTTCTCGACCAGGACCTCGTCGGCGTAGACCGCGCTGGCCAGACCGAGCCTGAGCATCTCGGGCGCGTCTGCGACCCGTCCGGTCATCAGCAGCTCACGGGCGGCGGCCACGCCGATCACCTCGGGAAGCAGGAACGTCGTCGCCATGCCAGCCGCCATGCCGAGCTGGGCGAACGGCACGGTGAACTTCGCCGACTGGGCTGCGTAGCGGATGTCGCAGGACAGGGCCAGCGCACCACCGGCACCCACCGCGGCGCCGTTGACCGCAGCGATGGAGGGGACGTCGAGCGACCGGAGGGACAGCCACGTCGTGTAGAAGGGCAGCATCCGGTCGCGCAGGTCCGCAGGGATCGCGTCGGGCTCCGAAGCGAGCCAGCTGACGTCGCCGCCGGCGCAGAACGCCTTTCCCTCCCCGGTCACCACGACGCAGCGGACCGAGCGGTCCCCGCGCAGCGAGGCGACGGCCGCCGCCCACTCGGACGTCAGCTCTGCGGTCATCGCGTTGCGCCGGTCGGGCAGGGCCAGGGTCAGCAGCACGACGCCGCCGTCGTGGCGCTCGACGCGCAGCGCAGGGGTGTCCTCGTTCGGCACGGGTGCTCCTCGGGTCAGTGGGCCGCCAGGTGGGCTCGGTCGGGCGAGGCTACCGAGGACACCGGTACGCGCGGCTCAGACCCGACGCGCGCAAGGCGTAGACCCCATCCACCAGATGGCGATCCAGATGTCACCCGTTCGGGTGGCAGGACGGCTGTCCGGCGCGGCCGATCCTTGACAGGCGTCACCACGCTGGCGCGACCGCAGATGTGCCCGGCTCACGGCTGTGCGCACCCCGCAGCACGGCAGCACCACCCGCACCACCCGGCGCTCCGCCGGTACCGCACGCGCACCAGCCCCCCGGGGCGACGAAGAGGCGTCTGTGACGCCGGACAGGACGTTCATGGACACCGCCCGATCGCCCCTCACCCTCAGCCGCCGACCGGGCGCGGTCCTGGCCATGGCGGTCGCTGCAGTGACAGCCCTGTCCGTGCTCTCACCTGCTGCGGCGACACCGAGCACCGGCGACGGACCTCTCGTGCGCGTGATCGTCACCTCGACCTCGACCGGACTCGCCGGGGTGGCAGAGGCGGTGCAGGCCGCGGGCGGGACCGTGCTGGACTCGCTCCCGATCATCGGCGGCGTTGCCGCCGACCTACCTCGCGACGTTGTCCTTACTCCGTCGTACGTCGTGGCGCACGACCGGCCGATGAGCCTGGCCGCCGGCGGCCAGACCGGCGACGCGGTGTCCACGGTGCGTGACACCCTCGGCGCAGGCGGGCAGCCGGGAGACGGAGCCGGCGTCAAGGTCGCGGTGGTCGACACCGGTGTGGCAGACGTCGCCGACCTGGCTGGCCGGGTCACTCACGTCGATGTCACCGGAGAGGGCGCCGGCGACGGGTACGGGCACGGCACCTTCGTGGCTGGACTGATCGCCGGCGACGGCAGCTCCTCGGGAGGCGCCTACGCCGGTGTCGCCCCGGGCGCCTCCGTCCTCGACGTCCGGGTCGCCGGCGACGACGGCCGGAGCAGCCTCGTCCGCGTGATGCGGGGCCTGCAGCAGGTCGCGAACGACCCCGAGGTCGACGTCCTCAACCTGTCCCTGTCGTCAGGGAGCCCTCTGCCGTACCAGCTGGACCCGCTGACCCGTGCCCTCGAAGTGCTGTGGATGCGCGGCGTGGTCGTCGTCGTCCCTGCGGGCAACGACGGCTCCGGCGGCATCACCTCCCCCGGTCTCGACCCCTACCTGCTCACCGTCGGAGGGCTGGCCGAGGGGGGCACCGGCGCCCGCTCCGACGACTCGGTGGCGTCCTGGTCGAGCGTCGGCCCAGCCGCGCAGGGAGTCGCCAAGCCCGAGCTGGTCGCCCCGGGCACCAGCCTGGTCTCCACCCTCTCGCCGGGCAGCGTGGCCGCGGCCAGGCAGACCCGCACCGACGTCCCCGCTGGCTACGCCGTCGGTTCCGGGACCTCCTTCTCGACGGCCGTCACAGCCGGCGCAGCTGCTGTCCTGCTCCAGGACCGACCGCTCGAACCGGGTCAGGTGAAGGAGCTGGTCATCGGAACCGCCTACAGCAGCGCGGGTCTCGGCAACCCCGACGCTGCCGGCGCTGGCGGTCTCGACCTGGCTGCTGCCCTGGCAACCCCCGCCCCCGTGGTCGCGCCTCGCCTCACCCCGGCCAAGGCCCTCCCCGGGCAGGAGAAGCAGTGGGCGCAGTTCCTGCACGACACGCTGAGCCACGACGTGCCCGCCGCGGAGCGCAGCTGGAACAAGCTGTCCAAGAAGCAGCAGGCCTGGGCGGACCAGCTCTGGGCCACGAGCGACGCCGACACGCAGCGCCGCGCCGCAGCCATCTGGACCGCCCTCGGTTACACCGCGGCTGACGGTGACCCCCAGCTCTGGCAGGGCCGCATCTGGGCCGCGAGCAACTGGGCGGCGAGCATGTGGGGAGCCAGCATGTGGGGAGCCTCGAACTGGGGAGCCAGCATGTGGGGAGCCTCGAACTGGGGAGCCAGCATGTGGGGAGCCTCGATGTGGGGAGCCTCCAACTGGGGAGCCTCCAACTGGGGAGCCAGCAACTGGGGCGCCGTCGCCTGGGCCGCCTCGAACTGGGGCGCGTCGAACTGGGGCGCGTCGAACGGGGGAGCCAGCAACTGGGGCGCGTCGAACTGGGGAGCCAGCAACTGGGGCGCGTCGAACTGGGGAGCCAGCAACTGGGGCGCCAGCAACTGGGGCGCGTCGAACTGGGGCGCGTCGAACTGGGGGGCCTCGAACTGGGGCGCGTCGAACTGGGGAGCCAGCAACTGGGGAGCCAGCAACTGGGGCGCCAGCAACTGGGGCGCCCAGTCCTGGGGCTGAGCTGACCTCCGTCCCGCGTCACCCGTACGGCTCAACCCGCGTCGCAAGAGCGCCGATGCTCCTCACGCGCCCCCTGGGCTCGAGCGGACGTCACTGAGCAGATCGGGAGCCGATGAACGCGACGCAGAGAGTCGTGCGGGACACCGCACTGCTCGGGCTCGCGTTCCCGGTCCTCGCGGCGGTCGCCCTCGCTGACCGAGGCGCGATCATGCCGCTGCGAGGTGGCTCGACGTACGCCATCGTGGTCCTGCTCGTCGTGGTCACGATCGTCGCCAACCTGCTCGCGGTCCCGGTGCGCCGCGGCGAGCAGGTCGAGGAGCTGACGCTGCTCGAGTCCGCCGTCGTCGCCAGCGTGCTCCTGCTGCCCGCTCAGCAAGCGCTGTGGCTGCCCGTGGTGTCGATCGTCCTGTCCTGCGTGATCACCCGGCGCAACCCGGTCAAGTCGCTGTTCAACGCCGCCAACATCGCGGCGTCGAGCGCGGTGCTCGTCGCTGCCGTGCACCTCGTGTCCGCACCTGGGCAGGGTCTGTCGTGGCGCACGGTGCTCGGACTCCTGGTGGGCCTGGCCGGCTTCACGGTCGTGAACCTGCTGAACCTGGCGCGGGTGCTCGCCGCCGCCCAGGAGCTCGAAGCCAGAGCGGTCCTCGCCGACGGCTGGCGCCTCGCTGTCCTGACGCTCCCCGGCCACCTGTCGATCGCCGGCAGCGCGGTCCTCGCCGCGTCGACAGCGCCGGCGCTGCTCCCGTTCGCCTTCATCCCCGCGGTCGCCCTGGTCTTCGCCTTCCGCGCCCGCGCTGACGGCGTCGAGGAGCGTGCCCGCTCGTCCCGCCTGCTGTCCCTGTCGCACGCCCTGGCCGTCCGCAGCGACCCCGAGGACCTGCTTCCGACCTTCCTGAGGCTGTGCCGGGAGGCCTTCGACGCCGACGTCGTGATCGCGGTGCTCGAGCCGGCACCCGGCGCCGACGGCGCCGCGACCGCCCAGGTCGTACGCGCTGACGCCCAGGGCAGCCAGCCGAACCGCCCGGCGGACGCACGCGAGCTCGACCTGCTGACGCTCCCGGCCGGCGACGGAGGGCGGGTCCTGGACCAGGAGCTCGGCAACGCCGGTCGCGGTCTGGTCGCGCCGCTCGAGGCGGAAGGTCGCCGACTCGGTGTCCTCGTCCTGGTCGCCCGCCGACGGCGCCGCCAGCTCGGACCGCGCGAGCTGGTCCTACTCACCCCGCTGGCCAGCGCGCTCGCCGCAGCCCTGCAGGGCTCGGAGCACCTGCGGAGCCTGACCGAGGCCACGAGCAACCTGCAGGCCGTCGTCGACCAGTCCTCGGACGGGATCCTCGTCCTCGACGGTGCTGGGACAGTGCAGCTGTGGAGCCCGGCGCTGACCGCCCTGACCGGCCACGACGTCGCCCGCGCGATCGGCCAGCCCCTCGCTGCGCTGGTCCGCACCCTCGGCGCGGACGGCACCGCGTGCGACCCGTTCCAGGCCGGTCGGGTCCTGCTGACCCCCGCCGCTCCGCAGGCCGTCGTCGAGCTGACGATGCTGCGCGACGACGGCGAGGCGCGCGTCCTGCGGCTCGGTCATGCGGCGGCCTTCACCGACGGGGTCCTGACCCGCGACGTCGTGATCGTCCACGACATCACCCGCGAGCGACAGGTGGAGCGGCTAAAGGCCGACTTCATCGCGACCGTCTCGCACGAGCTCCGTACGCCCCTGACGCCGATCAAGGGGTACGCAGACCTGCTGCGCCGCAAGGGCGACTCGCTCAGCCCGGAGCGCCGCAACGAGTTCCTCGGCGTCATCAGCGACCGCTGCGACCACCTCGCCCGCCTGGTCGAGGACCTGCTGCTCGCCTCACGGATCTCCGCGACGGAGGGCACGGCGCCGGCGCAGGTCGAGATGGGCCGGGAGGACCTGTGCAACCTGGTCCGCCGGACGGCGGGGGACTTCGGCGTCGAGGGCGAGCGCGTGCGCCTGGCTCTCGCCGACGAGGCGATCCAGGTGGCGTGCGACCCGATGCGGGTCATCCAGGTCCTCGGCAACCTGATCGGCAACGCCCTGAAGTACTCCTCGCCCGGCTCGCCCGTCGAGGTGCTGCTGGGCCGGGACGAGGACGACGCGTACGTCGACGTCGTGGACGAGGGCCGTGGCATCCCCGCTGACCAGCTGGAACGGGTCTTCGACAAGTTCCATCGGGTCGAGGACTCGATGCGCATGACCACCGGCGGCACCGGCCTGGGGCTCTACATCGCCCGTCAGCTCACGACCGCGATGGGCGGCAGCGTCACCTGCACCTCCACCCTGGGGGTCGGCTCGGTGTTCCGACTCACCCTCCCGCGAGCGCACGAACGACCCCGGCCGGAGCCGGACGCGGGCGCCCGGACGTCGACCGTGCAGCACGTCCCCGAGACCATGCTGCGGCCCGCCGCCGAGGCGGTCCCGGCGCGCGGGGGCGCCGATGACGCGAGGCAAGGGGCGGCGGCGCTAGGCTGAGGCATGAGATGCCGCGTGCCACCTGGCCGCGGCCATGCTGGGGCACGGCCCCGTCGACCCGAGTGGAGGACCGCGTGGCCGAGAGCTACAACGGATACTGCGTGAAGTGCAAGGAGAAGCGTGACTTCGATGGTGAGGTCAAGGTCAGCGAGTCCGGTCGCCGCATGGCTCAGGGCCCCTGCCCCGTCTGTGGCACCAAGATGAACCGGATCCTCGGCAAGGCCTGATCCACTGGTCGACCCGACAGGGACGACTGCGCTGCAAGCGACCGGGACGGCTTCCGCAAGGAAGCCGTCCCCTCGTCGTTCCTGGGACTTCCACCAGGGCGGGTGCTCGGTCCGTACATTCGGTGGTGTGACGACAGCCACGCCGGATGGGGTCGCCGACGCCGCGCTCCAGCTCTTCCTCCGTCACGGCGAGCTCGACCTGCAGCAGCGCGCCGACGACATCCCGGTCGGGCGCGGGGTAGTGACGTCCGAGGTCGACCCCGTGGAGTTCCGGATAGGTGCCGACCCGTCTCGGCGTGCTCAGGGTAGACAGCGCCAGCTGGGCCAGGTCCCGGGCGTTGATCGCCTCCGCGGCCGCCACGAGGTAGGCGCGCAGGGCTTGCACCGCCTCGTCCGCCTCGAAAGGCGACAGGGGCGTCGGTGACAGCGACGATCAGGCCTGAGCCAGGGCCTTGTCGCGGTACATCGCGGCGTCCGAACGGCACAGCAGCGCCTCGGCGTCGGCTGCGGAGTCGGAGTCGGCGAGCCCCGTCGAGCACCTGACCTCCAGCGGCCCCGCGGCCGTGGAGAGCACGAACTCCCCCGCCGACCGGACCCGCGCCCCCAGTGAGTCGACGGCCTCACGCGGCAGCCGAGCCCCCCCCCACGAACTCGTCGCCCCCCAGCCGTGCGACCAGATCCCCCGGACGTGCCGAGCGGGCGAGCCGGCTCCCCAGCGTGGACTGCAGCAGGTCCCCGGTGGCATGACCCAGCCGGTCGTTGACGTCCTTGAAGCGGTCCACGTCGACGAAGGCCAGCACGACCAGCTCGTCAGGGCTGCGGGTCAGCAACGCCCGTTCCAGCCAGGGGTTCACGAGGCGGCGGGACGCGCAGCCGGTGAGCTCGTCGGTGTCCGCCTCGAGCCGGGCGAACAGCGCAAGGGTCGACACGTGGTCCCCGGCGTCCCCGCGCGCGACGTCGTCGGCCGCGCACAGGGTGCCCCACGGGCGCCCGTCCGGGAGGCGCACGGGCGCGGACATGAACGTGACCATGCCGATCGCCACGGCGTCGTGGCACTCCGGCCAGACGGTCGGCAGCGACGTGGTGAACATTCCGCCCGCGTCGATCGAGCGCTGGCACATCGAGGCGTTGAAGGGCGCGGCGTGGCCCTCCGGGATCGTGAAGCCGTCCTTGGCGTTGTGGGCGTAGTGCACGGTCTGCAGGCCCTCGTCGTCCACGACGGTGAGGTAGGTCGAGGCGATCCCGCTGAGCTCGTGCATCGCGTCCAGCAGCGGTCGGGTGAGCCCCTCCACGTCGTCGGCGGGAACGGACGCGGCGGCGGGAGCGGGCAGCCGTTGCTGGGGCACGGCCGGGTCGGCGCCCTCGACGGTGAGGTGGGCCCGTCAGCCAGCGGGCCAGGCCGTCAGGGCCCGACCGGCTCGGTGACCGCCTGGATGCGTTCAACCGCGAGGCTCACGACCAGCTGGGCGCCGGGTCGGCCGGGGCCGAGCTCGATCAGGCAAGCAGCCCTGAGCCCAGCTCGACTCCAGTGAGGGCCCGCTTCCCGAACCGGGAAGCGGGACCTGCGCCGTCTTCCGCCACCTGTGGACAGCGGGCGCCGGCTGTGGACGGAGGCCCTGCGGCTGGTCGGGCGTGCCAATCTCCGTGCACTGCACAGCCCAGCCTGCCGGTCCGCGCGGACCGGCCACCCCGTCCGGAGGTTCCTCGTGCGTCCTGTGCTGACCCTGTCTGCACGCCGACTGTGGCGGGACCAGACCACGCTCCAGCTCGGTCACGGAACCCCCCGGGCCGCGGTCCTGGCCGGCGTCGACTCGAGCATCCGGGCGACCCTGGCCCTGCTCGACGGCACGCGGACCTCCGAGCAGCTGATCGCGTCCGCCCAGTCGGTCGGCTGCACGCCCGCGCGACTACGCCACCTGCTGGACCTGCTGGGGAGCACCGGCCTCCTGGACGACGCCTCCGAGGACCGCACCGTCCTCCAACCGCTGACGCCTGCCGAGCGGCAGCGGCTCGGCGCTGACCTCGGGTCGCTGGCCCTCGTGCGCGGCGACGGCGGCCTGCCTGCCGCCCGATACCGGCATCCGGCCCGGGTGCTCGTCATCGGCGCAGGACGGGTGGGCGCCCCGCTCGCCACCATGCTCGCCATGGCGGGCATCGGCGCCGTCGACGTGCTGGACGAGGCAGCCACCCAGCCGGAGGACACGGGCGCGGGCGGGCTCGAGCTGAGTGACGTCGGGCGCAGCCGGGGCCTCGCCGCCCGGGAACGCCTGCGTCGCAGCACCCCGTCCATGAAGCAGGCTTCGCCTGCCGACGCCGACCTGGTCGTGCTCGCCCCCGGCCGCCCGGATCAGCTCGACGATGCGCGGCGGCTGATCAGTCCTGGCGTGCCCCACCTGCTCGCCGAGGTGCGCGGGTCGGTGGGCGTGGTCGGGCCGCTCGTCCTCCCGGGCCGGAGCGCGTGCCTGCGCTGTCTCGACCTGACCCGGACCGACCTGGACCCCCAGTGGCCGTCCGTGGCCGCTCAGCTCGCCAGCCCGAGCCGCACTCGCGAGGCCTGTGACGGCCCGCTCGCAGTGATGGTGGCCGCGCAGGCCGCGCAGCAAGTCCTCTCGCTGGTCGACGGGACCACCGACCCGGCGTCCGTCGGGGGCACGCTCGAGCTGGCTCTGCCGGACTGGCGGTGGAGGCGGCGCACCTGGCCGATCCACCCGGCGTGCGGTTGCGCCCTTCCTGCGGCCGGTTGAGGCGCTTCGTGGGCGCGCCGGGCTCGCTGCCGCCACACTGTGGAGGTGGACGACAACATCCCTCGACGCGCAGTGACCAGGTCGGCCAAGATGGCGGCCCTTCCGCTGGGCATGGCCGGGAGGGCGACGATCGGCCTGGGCAAGCGCATCGGGGGACGCCCCGCCGAGGTCGTCGCGGCCGAGCTGCAGGCCCGCACCGCCGAACAGCTGTTCCAGGTCCTGGGTCAGCTCAAGGGCGGCGCCATGAAGTTCGGGCAGGCCCTCTCGGTCTTCGAGGCCGCCCTTCCAGAGGACATCGCCGCCCCCTACCGGGCGGCGCTGACCAAGCTGCAGGAGGCCGCCCCTCCGCTGCCGGCGGCAACCGTGCACGGCGTCCTTGCTGCCGAGCTCGGCCCAGACTGGCGCGGGTTGTTCCGCGAGTTCGACGACACCCCCGCCGCCGCCGCGAGCATCGGCCAGGTCCACAAGGCCATCTGGTCCGACGGCCGCGAGGTCGCTGTCAAGATCCAGTACCCCGGGGCCGGCCCGGCCCTGCTCAGCGACCTCAAGCAGCTCAGCCGCCTGGCCAGGATGTTCTCCGCGTTCACTCCCGGGCTCGACGTGAAGCCCCTGTTGGCCGAGCTGGAGAAGCGGGTCGCCGAAGAGCTCGACTACCGGCTGGAGGCCGAGTCGCAGGCCACCTTCGCTGCGGCGTACGCAGGCGACGACGAGATCCTCGTACCCGGTGTCGTCGCGAGCGGCGACCGCATCCTGGTCACCGAGTGGATGGAGGGGGTGCCGCTCTCGCGGATCGTCTCGGACGGGACGCCGGAGGAGCGCGACCGGGCCTCGATGCTCCTGGCCCGGTTCCTGTTCTCCGGGCCGGTCCTCGCCGGCCTGCTCCATGCCGACCCCCACCCGGGCAACTTCCGCCTCCTGCCGGACGGGCGGCTCGGGGTGATCGACTTCGGTGCGGTCGACCGGCTTCCGGACGGCTCCCCCGAACCGATCGGGCGCCTCGCACGACTTGCCCTCGAGGGCGATGCCGAGGCCGTCCTGCGTGAGCTCCGGCTCGAGGGCTTCGTCCTCGACAAGTTCGAGCTCGACCCGCAGGGCCTGCTCGACTACCTGGTCCCCCTGCTCGAGCCGGTGGCCGTGGACCGGTTCCGGTTCAGCCGCGCATGGCTCCGAGCCCAGGCGGTGCGCATCGGCGACCCCCGCTCCCCCGCGGCCGCTCTGGGCCGCCAGCTCAACCTGCCCCCGTCGTACCTGCTCATCCACCGCGTGACGATGGGGACCATCGGCGTGCTGTGCCAGCTCGGTGGCGAGGCGGACTTCCGCTCCGAGATGGAACGTTGGCAGCCGGGCTTCGCCGCGCCACGGGGCACCGCGGCGAGCTGACGTCTGCTCTGGGACGTGACCGAGTTCGTGTGCTGACGACCGCCGTCCAGCGCATGAAAGGGCGCTCTGTCCGCTGGCCCTGCGCGTGAGGGCCCGGGCAGAAGGCGAGTTCCTGTGCTGCACACGGCCCGCCAGCAGACGAACGGACGATCTGCCCGATGTCCTGCCGCCCTGAGCCGTCGGCTCAGGCCGGACCGCGGTAGGTGAAGCGGGGCACCCCGGGAGTGACGTCCTCGAGGAAGCCCTCCAGGGTGCGCACTGCGAGCCGCGGCCCGGGCACGTCGTACAGCGGCACGTAGACGACGACGGTCCGGCTGTCCACGTCGGCGTCGTGCCCTAGTCCGAGCACCAGGTAGTCCTGGCCCTTCCAGTGCCGCCAGACCCCCGCCTGGATGTCGGGCAGGGTCACCAGTACTCCGGCTCGAGCTTGGCCTCGATCGAACGGACGTTGGCGCGGGTGCACCCCTCGCACAGCAGCAGCTCCGCCCCGCGTCCGGTCTGCCTCGACCAGGTGAGCGGCTGAGCTGGCTCCTGCGCCCCGCACCCGGCGCAGGTCACGGACTCCTGCGACGTCATGGCTCGAGGTCTGCCAGGGCAGCTCGCAGGAGCTGCAGTCCGTTGCGCGCGAGGGCGTCGGCGTCCTCGGTCTCGAGGTCCAGCTCGATGGCGGCTCCCACCGGTCCCTCTGCGTAGCCGTGAGCGGCCACCACGGCAGCCCGTTCGGCCGGCGGGAGTGCGGCCAGGGCGGAGTCGAGCCGGTCGAGCACCTCGGGGTGGGACACCTCGGCTCCGGGCGCGGCCACGGCCTCGACCAGGTGGGAGGGCAGAGGCCGGCAGCGAGGCGGCCGATCGACGGTCATCGGGTCCTCTCAGGACAGGGCGGGACACACGACAGCCGCCCCGGTTGCCCGGAGCGGCTGTCGTGCGCCTTCCCGTCAGGTCGCCTCACGGCGGTGCGTCGCTCGAAGCGACTGATTTGGGACCGGGGGCCATGTTTCGGGTCGGCACCAGTAGTGAACCGCACGAGGCAAGCCACGATTCCCCCGGTCGGGTGCACAGGTCAGGCGTCGGGAGCGGACGCCGGCGGCACCGGGGCCGCCGACGCGGGCGCGGGAGGCGGTGCTTCGCCCGGGGTCGACGGAGCCGGAGCGGCCGACGAGGAGGCATCACTGGCCGGACCTGCCGGCGCGCCCGTCGACGGCGGGGCCGGGCTGTCGGAAGGGCCTGTGGAGGGGGTGGCAGCACCGGAAGCGACCTGCCCCGCCACGGCATCCGCCGCCCCGGGGGCACCGGAGCCGCCCAGCTCGGGGACGCCCGCCGCCGTGGCGCCAGGACCCTGTTGGCCGCCAGGTCCAGCCTCGCCGGTGCTCGGGCGCCGGTCACCTCGGGGCTCGCCGCCCTCGCCGACGGGACGGTCGCCGGGACGACCCCGACCACGCCCACGACGCGAACGTCGCTCCTCGCCGGCGGAGCCGGCACCAGGACCGCCCGGACCACCCTGCCCGGGGCCACCCTGGCCAGCACCACCATGACCGTGGCCACCCTGGCCAGAACCACCATGACCAGGGCCACCCTGACCCGATCCCGGTCCGCTCTGGCGCCCTGGACGCCGCGCCGGGCCGCCCATGTCCATGGCGCCGGCGAGGCCGTACTCCTGCACGAGGAGCTCGAGCTTCACCTGCTCGCTCGGGTCGGCCGTCTCGGCCTTGCCGGCCGCAAGGTCCCGGAGCGCGTCGAGCCGCTGACGGCGACGTCCCGGGTCGTCACTGCTGTGGGTGAGCAGGACCGCGTGGGCCATGCAGGAGGCCGTGCCGGCCACCGAGGTGACGGCCTCGCGGACGAGAGCCAGGTCGGCGATGCAGGAAGCGCAGTAAGAGGTCACCGGAGCAAGGTACGGCCTTCGTCGTCCTCGCTGCGGACCGGCCGTCGGGCGGGGGGGCGCAGCTGGCGAGGAAGGCCCGGCGCTGCAGGTGCCGCGCCGGACAGGGCCATCCGCTTGACCCTGTTCGCCGGACCGGGCCGGGCGAACAGGAAGCCCTGCCCGAGCAGGCATCCGTCGTCTCCGAGCATCGCGGCCTGCTGCTCCGTCTCGACCCCCTCTGCGATCAGGCGCACGCCGAGCTGCCGGGCCAGCCGCACGAGCGCCCCCGTGACGGCCCGGGGCTGGGTGCCGTGCACCAGATCGCCCACGAAGGAGCGGTCCAGCTTCAGCCCGTCGACGGGAAGCCGGCGCAGGTAGCCGAGAGAGGAGAAGCCCGTGCCGAAGTCGTCGAGGTAGATCCGCACACCGAGGCGGTGCAGCGCCCGGAGCAGCTCCTCGTGACCGGATCCCGGTGCCAAGAAGGCGCTCTCGGTCAGCTCGAGGTTCAGGGCAACCGGGTCCAGACCACTGTCTGCCAGCTCCTCGGCGACCTGGTGGAGCAGGTCGGGCTGCGACAGCTCGAGGGCCGACAGGTTCACGCTCAAGGTGAGCTCGCGCCCGACCGGCAGCTCACGACGCCAGGTCGCCACGGTGGTCATGGCCGTACGCCGGACCTGCCCGCCCAGGACCCCGATCAGGTCGCAGCGCTCCGCCACGTGGATGAACCGGTCCGGCAGCAGCAGCCTGCCGTCGGGCAGCCGCAGCCGGACCAGCGCCTCGACGCCGACGGTCACCCTCGAGGCGAGGTCGACGACCGGCTGGTAGTGCACGACGAGCTCCCGGCCACGCAGCGCTGAGCGAAGAAGCCGTTCGACGAGCTCCCCCTCCTCAGCGGGATCGGTGGGCGCGCGCCGCCCGAGCACGGCGAGCGGCGCACCGTCGAGCCCCTCCTCCATCGGCCCGGACGACCGGACTGGTGCGTCGACCCCGGCCCGGCGCTCCCACCGTGTGACCACGGTCTGCGCGAGCGCCTCGAGCGAGGGCAGGGACTCAGCCAGGCGGGGCAGGGGGGTCGCCCCACACACGACCAGCAGGCCCATGACCCGGCCCCGCGGATTGATCAGGGGCACTCCGGCCCACGAGGCCACGCCGACAGCTGGCGCCTCGACACCCGTCGCGGGAACCACGAGCGGGGTGCCCTCTGCCATCACCATCGCGGCGTAGGCGAGGTGGACGTCGGGTCTGCGCTGACCCGCCACAGCCACCACGACAGGGACGCCAGCAGCCAGCCGGACCAGGTAGCCGGTGGAGGCCCCCGCCAGTCCGCGAGCGAGCTCGGCCAGTTCGACCAGCTCGGAGTCTGACCCCCCGGCTCCACCGAGAGGACGCACAGCGTTCACGCAGACAAGTACGACACGCAGGCGCCCGTTCCTCGCGCCCCGATCGGGTGATCTGTCCCGTTCGGGGCGGTCAGGCGCCTACGGCCCGAAAACCCCCGTCGACGTGCACGATGCTGCCGCTGGTCGCCGGGAACCAGTCCGAGAGCAAGGCCACGCAGGCCTGGGCGACCGGCTCCGCATCGCTGACGTCCCAGCCGAGCGGCGCCCGCTCCTGCCAGACCTGCTCGAAGCGGTCGAAGCCGGGGATGCTCTTAGCCGCCATCGTGCGCAACGGTCCGGCTGCCACGAGGTTGCTGCGTACGCCGTGCTGACCGAGCTCACGGGCCAGGTAGCGGTTGGCCGACTCGAGCCCGGCCTTGGCCACGCCCATCCAGTCGTAGGCCGGCCACGCAACACTCGCGTCGAAGTCCAAGCCGACGTACGAGCCCCCCCGCGGCATCATCGGCAGGCAGGCCCGGGCCAGGGCCGGGTAGCTCCAGGTCGACACCTGCAGGGCGGTGGCGACATCGGCCCACGGCGTGTCGAGCATGTCGCCGCCCAGGCAGGAAGCCGGAGCGAAGCCGATCGCGTGCAGCACGCCGTCAAGCCCGTCCACGTGCTCACCGAGGCGGCCCGGAAGCGCGGACAGGTGCTCCTCGGAGGTCACGTCGAGCTCGATGACCGGCGGCGATCCGGGCAGGCGCTTCGCGATCCGGGTGGTGATGCCGGCGCCGCGACCGAAGGAGCTCAGCACGACCGTGGCGCCCTCCTCGGCGGCCAGCCGGGCCACGGAGTAGGCGATCGAGCGGTCGGTGAGCACACCGGTCACGAGCAGGCGCTTGCCCTTGAGCAGGTCGGTCATGTCGACTCCAGGTGTTCGGCGAGCGCGGTCTGGGCCTGTGCCGTCGCAGTCCAGAAGACCCCGCCCTGGGGCAGCGCCAGCAGCCGCCCCGCCGGCATCAGCTCAGCCACCTCACGGGCGAGGGAGAGCGGGTGCAGCAGGTCGTCCTCCTGACCGATCACGAGCGTCGGTGCAAGGACCTGCCGCAGCACCGACCGGTCCTCCAAGGGCCGGTCGGGTCGACGAGGGACCGGAGCCGGCCGCAGGACGAGGGCCTTGGCCTGGCGTGCGAGCAGCAGCGGGACGGCGCGCCGGGCCCGAAGGGCCACCGGGACCTCGGCCATCAGCAGCGCCGCGACCGCATCGGCGTCACCGCGGTCGATCGCTGCCCCGAGCCGCTTCAGCCGGAGGGTCGCCCCGTCGGCGCGCGCCGAGTCGACCGCCGCCGGCATGACGAGCCCTAGCCGGTCGAAGCGGTCCGGCGCGTCGCGCAGGACTCGCAGAAGAGCGCCGCAGCCGAGCGAGAGGCCCACGCAGCCGGTCGCACCGACGTGGTCGGCCACGGTGAGCAGGTCCTCGGCCAGCAAGTCGTAGTCCCACCCGTCCTCGAGCGCATCACTGCCGCCGTGCCCGCGGAAGCTCAGGAGGACCCGCGTCCCTGGGGCCTTGAGGGCCAGCGGTCGGGTCTCGGCGGCGGTGCCCCCGAGCCCGTGGGCGAAGACGGTGACGGGTCCGCCGTCGCCGAGCACGGTGTACTCGACACCGCCGACCCGCCCGGCGCTGCGGTCCTGGATCACCGACATCAGTGCCCCATCCCCAGGCCACCGTCGACCGGCAGCAGAGCGCCGGTGACGTAGGAGGAGTCGTCCGAGGCGAGGAAGGCGATCACCCCGGCCACCTCGACCGGACTGGCTGTGCGGCCGAGCGGGATGGTGGCCCGGATCTGTTCGGCCCGGGCTTCGGTGAGCGCCGCGGTCATGTCGGTGTCGACGAAGCCGGGCGCCACCACGTTGCTGGTGATCCCCCGGCTGCCGAGCTCACGCGCGAGCGACCGCGAGAAGCCGACCAGCCCTGACTTGCTGGCGGCGTAGTTGGCCTGGCCGGCGGCCCCGGACATCCCGACGACCGAGGACACGAAGATGAGTCGGCCCCAGCGCGCCTTGAGCATGGCGCGGGAGGCGCGCTTGGCCACGCGGTAGGCCGCCGTGAGGTTGGTGTCGAGGACCGAGGCGAAAGACTCCTCACTCATGCGCAGGAGCAGTTGGTCCTCGGCCGTACCGGCGTTGGACACGACGACCTCCACCGGGCCGTGCTCGGCCTCTGCGGCCGAGAACGCCGCATCCACGTCCTCGCCGGACCGCACGTCGCACTGCACGCCGAACAGACCCTCGGGGGCACCCGACCGGTGGGTCACCGCCACCCGATGTCCTTGCCCAGCAAGCAGTCTCGCTGTCGCCAGACCGATCCCCCGGCTACCTCCGGTCACGAGGACCGAGCGGCTGACCGCCGTCACCTGCCCGTCTGCGCGGGTCACAGGGGCGGGTTGCGGTGCTCGCCGCGGCCACGGTGTGGCACGGCCGCGAGCGCCTCGACCAGGTGGCGCCGCGTGTCGCTCGGGGCGATGACGGTGTCGACTACTCCCCCGGCGACGGCCCGCGCCAGGCCTCCGGTCGTCGCCTCGTGCGCCGCCGTGAGCCGGAGCACCAGGTCTGCCCGACGCTCCGGGTCCTGCTCGGCGGCGAGCTCGCGCCGGTTCAGCACCTCGATGGCGGCGACGGCCCCCATCACGTCGACCTGCGCACCGGGCCAGGCGAGCACCCGGTCGGCGCCGAGGCCCTTGCTCCCCATGGCGATGAACGCGCCGCCGAAGGACTTGCGGAGCACGACCGTCAGACGGGGTACGACGCAGGCGGCGTAGGCGTGCAGCAGCTTGGCTCCACGGCGCACGACGGCGGCATCCTCCTGGCCCACGCCGGGAAGATAACCCGGCACGTCGACGAGGAACACCAGCGGGATGCCGTGTGCGTCGCACCACTGGACGAAGCGGCCCGACTTGTCACCGCTCGCTGCGTCGAGGCAGCCGGCCATGCGGATCGGGTTGTTCGCGACGACTCCGACAGTGCGCCCGGCGAGGCGGCCGAGCCCGGTCACGACGTTGGGCGCCCAGCCGGCCTGCAGCTCCACGAACGTGCCCTGGTCGAGCACCGCCCCGACGACCGGCTTGATGTCGTAGGCCAGGCGGTGGTTGTCGGGAACGAGCGCCTCGGGATCGGCCCCCGACGTGCGACGGGCGTCGACCTCACCCTGACGCGAGAGCAGGTCCACCAGGACCCGGGTCTGCTGCAGGGCATCGGACTCGCTCTCGGTCGTCAGGTGCACGACGCCGCTCTTGGAGTGGGTGGCCGGACCGCCGAGCCGCTCGGCGTCGACGTCCTGACCCGTGACCTTGCGGACGATGTCCGGCCCCGTGACGAGCACCCGTCCTTCCGGACCGACGATGACCAGGTCCGTCAGGGCCGGGCCGTACGCAGCTCCGCCGGCCGCCGGACCGAGCACGACCGACAGCTGGGGCACCCGGCCGCTGGCGCGCACCTGGGCCGAGAAGACGAGCCCGACCGCGTGGAGCCCGGCGACGCCCTCGCGCAACCTCGCTCCGCCGGAGTGCCAGATGCCGACGACGGGGACCCGCTCCATGACCGCCCGGTCGGTCACGGCGGCGATCGCCCGGCAGCTCTCCTGCCCGAGGGCACCGCCTTGGACGGTGGCGTCCGTGGCGAAGGCGAGCACGTCGCAGCCGCCGATCCGGCCACGGCCGACGACGACGCCGTCCGCCGACTCGACGAGGTGCCAGGAGTCGAACAGTCCGTCCAGACGCGCCTTGGCCTGGGAAGGGATGGGGGGGCTGAGGACAGTCGTCATGGTCTGGCTCCTTCTCGAGTGCTGGGGCTCACCGGGACGATCTACGTCCGCAGAGCGAGCTGGAACGCAGCCCGGCGCGTCATCGCGTCAGCACGAGTGAGATGTCGTGCCCACCGAAGCCGAACGAGGTGCTGAGCGCTACGTCATGGGGGTGCTGGCGGGGCATCGTGCGCACCGCGTCCACGTCGGCCTCGTCATCGAGGTCGTCGAGGTTGCGGATCGCTGGCACCACGCCCGAGCGCAGCGCCAGGACGGCGGCGATGGCCTCCACGGCGCCCGCAGCGCCGAGCAGGTGTCCGGTGTTGGACTTCGTGGCGGTCACCGGCGGCCGGTGGCCGCCCAGGGCCGTGGCGAAGGCCCGCGACTCGGCGAGGTCGCCGAGCGGCGTGGACGTGGCGTGGGCGTTGATGTGACCGACGTCCTCAGGACCGAGGCCGGCATCGCGCAGCGCCGCGGCGATGCTGCGGGCCGCGCCGGCGCCGGAGGGATCGGGCGCAGTCACGTGGTGCGCGTCGCTTGCGAGACCGGCGCCGGCGAGGCGGGCGTGCACCGTGGCTCCGCGAGCAGCGGCGTGGGCCTCGGTCTCGAGGACCAGGATGCCCGAGCCCTCGCCGAGCACGAAGCCGTCACGGCCCTTGTCGTAGGGGCGGCTGGCCGCCTCCGGCTCGTCGTGCCGGGTGGACAGCGCCCTCATCTGAGCGAAGCCGGCGAGCGGCAGGGGGTGCACGCACGCCTCCGCGCCGCCGGCGACGACGACGTCGGCCCGGCCGGATCGCAGCAGGTCCAGCGCGTAGGCCAGGGCCTCGGCTCCGGAGGCGCAGGCGCTGACCGGGCAGTGCACGCCGGCACGTGCACCGAGCTCGAGCCCGACCGTGGCGGCAGGACCGTTCGGCATGAGCATGGGGACCAGGTGAGGACTGACCCGTCGAGGCCCCTTCTCCCGCAGGACCGCGTCCTGGCCAAGGATCGTGAGCGCGCCACCGATCCCCGAGCCGACGACGACGGCGAGCCGCTCGGGATCCACATCCGGCGTGCCAGCGTGTGCCCAGGCCTCGCGGGCCGCGACCAGCGCCACCTGCTGGACCCGGTCGAGGGTGCGGGCCTCGACCCGCTCGAGCCGGTCGGTCAGGTCGACGGTGGCAGCCAGCCGCGCGGGCAGGTCCGCGAACTCCGGCCCCTCGAGCAGGTGGACGCCGGAACGGGCGTTGAGCAGGCCCTCCTCGAAGGCCGGGACATCAGGGCCGAGCGGGGTGAGTGCGCCGAGCCCGGTGATCGCGACCGCCTCCCGTGCGGCTGCGGGGGCCGTCACTTGGCGGCCTCCGAGGAGATGTAGTCGAGCGCATCGCCCACGGTGCGAAGGCTCTCGAGGGCCTCGTCGGGGATGCGGACCTCCCACTTCTCCTCGCAGGCCACGACGACCTCGACCATGGTCAGCGAGTCGATGTCGAGGTCGGCGTCGAAGGCCGCCTCGGGGACGACCTTGTCGGCCGGCGTGCCGGCGACCTCCTCGAGCACCTCGGCGAGGCCGGCGAGCAGCTCGGTACGGGTGGCGGTGGCGGCGTTGCTCATGGAGATCTCCAGTGCTCGGGGTGGGTCGTGCTGGCGAGGGGTACGGGCCCGCAGGCCCGGCTTTCGTTGCGCGAGCCGGTGGTCAGCGACGGCCGTTTCCGGCGGGGTCGGCAGTCCTCAGCCTGGTCATGGGCACCGGACCACCTGACCGGCGGCGGTGAGGCCCGCGCCGAACCCGAGCAGCAGCACCGGGTCACCACGGCGCACCTGCCCCAGCTCGTGGAGCCGCGCGAGGGCCAACGGCACCGACGCCGCGCTGGTGTTGCCGCTGTCGACGACGTCACGGGCGACGACGACGGAGTCGGGCAGGTCGAGGGCCTTCACGACCGACTCGGTGATCCGCAGATTGGCCTGGTGCGGCACGAACGCAGCCAGCTCACCCGGTGTCGTGCCGGCGAGCGCGCAGGCACGCCGCGCCAGGTCGGGCAGGGAGGTGGTGGCCCAGCGGTAGATCGCCCGGCCCTCCATCTTGAGCCGGAGCGGCGTGCCGTCGATGACGAGCCGCTCGTGCTGGTCACCGTCGTTGGCCCACGCCGCCCGGCCGATGCCGTCGGTGTCTGCGACGCCGACGACCGCGGCACCTGCGCCGTCGCCGAACAGGAAGGCCGTGGCCCGATCGTCCGGGTCGACCATCGGCATGAGCTTCTCTGCACCGATGACGAGCACCCGGTCGGCACTGCCGGCCCGGACGGCGTCCGCCGCCATCGAGAGGGCGTAGGTGAACCCTGCACAACCAGCCCCCACGTCTGAGGCGCCGGCGCGGGAGGCGCCGAGCCGGGCGGCCACCTCGGGCGAGCCGCCGGGCAGGGGGCCGGGCATCGAGCAGGTGGCGAGCAGGACGAGGTCGACGTCGGCCGCGTCGACCCCGGCGGCGGCGAGCGCCTTGCCACCGGCGCCGACGGACATGTCGACGACCGACTCGTCGGGGCCGGCGACCCCGCGTGTGACGATGCCGCTCCGTTCGCGGATCCACTGATCACTCGAGTTCGTGCGGGCAGCGATGGCGGTGTTGTCCTCGCGGTGGGCAGGACGGTGCGCGCCGAGGCCCAGGAGGGCCGCGGCCCTCATGCCGACACCAGCACGTCGGCCGAGGCAGCGGCCAGGTCGTCAGGGGTGCTCACTGCTGTCACGGGCAGGTCAGGCAGGGCGCGCTTGACGAGTCCCTTCAGCACCCCGGCCGGCGCGAGTTCGACCGCCCTCGAGGCCCCGGCCGCAGCAGCCAGGCACAGGTCGAAGCGCACGGGCCGGATCAACTGGCCGACGAGCCGGTCGAGCAGCTGACGACCGTCACGCAGGACTGCGCCGTCGGCGTTGGCGATGACATCGCACGTCGCGTCCTGCGGCTGCAGACCTGCGACCAGTTCGGCGAACGCGTCGACGGCGGGCGACATCGCTGAGGTGTGGAAGGCGCCGGCGACGTCGAGGCGGCGGGCTCGTACGCCCTTGGGAGGCGTCCAGCCCTCGATCGCCTCGACGGTCCCGCCGAGGACGACCTGCCCAGCGACGTTGACCGTGGCGAGCTCGAGACCGGCTGCTGTGTAGTCGCTCTCGTCGACCGAGCCGCCGAGCAGGGCGAGCATGCCGGTCGGGACCGCGGCTGCAGCCTCCGCCATCAGCCGCCCGCGACCGACGGCCAGCAGCAACGCGTCGTCGTCCGAGATCACTCCGGCGAACGCGAGGGCCGAGAGCTCGCCGATGCTGTGGCCGCACACCACGTCGGGTGCGCGGCCCGCGAGCACGGCACGGCCGCTCAACAGCGCGAGCGCCGTCAGCAGTGGCTGGGCCACCTCGGTGCGGCGGACGACGTCGTCAGGGACGGTGGTCCCGAGGGCGACGAGGTCGGTGCCGGCCTGGTCTGACCAGCGGGACAGTCGCGCACGGGCTCCGGGGAGGGCGAGCCACGGCGCCAGCATGCCGCTGGACTGGGAGCCCTGACCGGGCGAGAGGAGGAGGAGCACGGCTTGAGGGTGCCCTGCGCAGGAGGGTCCGTCGCGGTCGGCGCGCACCGAGATCGTTCGGCTCCGTTGTGGGATCCCTACAAGTCGAGCGTCCGACCGACGATGAGTGAGACGCGAACCACAAGCCCGTCCCGGGGGTCGGTCAGGTCGTAGCCGATCGCGTCGACGATCTTGCGCAGCCGGTAGCGGACCGTGTTGGGGTGGAGGAACAGGGTGCGCCCGGTGCCCTCGACAGAGCCCCCGCCCTCGAGGTAGGCCGCCGCCGTGGCCAGCAGGTCCCCGCCGGAGGTCGCGAGAGGCTTGTAGACCTCGTCGAGCAGCCTGCGCCGGGCACTGAACTCCCCCAGCACGGCGCGTTCGGCGAGCAGGTCGCGGGCCGCCACGGGGCGGGGCGCCTGGGGCCAGGCGGGGACCGCTCCGAGGCCGGCGAGCGCCTCCTGCACCGACGACGCCGCCGAGGACAGGTCCGCGGCGCGGGGGCCGACGACGACGGGCGCGTCCGGCAGGGCATCGACGACCAGGGCGAGGGCGTCCTCGCTCGAGGTGGTCCCGCCCAGGACCAGCACCAGGCCTGTAGGAGCCTCGCCGGCCAGGAGTCCCAGCCCACCGTGGCGAGCGGTCGTCCGCAGAGGTGACAGGTCGTAGTCCACCGGGGCGGGAGTCGCCACCGCCATCACCCATTCGACCCGTGGCCACCCCAGGGATCCGGCCCGCATGAGCGTCATCTCACCCGCGTGGCCGCGTACGAGAGCGTCGACGACCCCGGCCTCGATGCGTGCGTCCCAGGCGCCGCGCGCCTCGGCCGCCGCCGCGTAGACGTCGGCCGCGCCGAAGGCCAGCTCGCGGGAGTAGCGGAGCATGGCCTCGCGCAGGAGCTCCTCGTCTCCCGGGGCGGCCAGGTCCGGGACGGCCTGCTCGATGATGTCGACGGCTACCCGGATCAGAGCGACCGTCTGCTTGAGGTTGATGTGCCGGGCCAGCTCCCGCGGGGCTGCTCGGAAGACCTCCGGGCCGACCGGCAGGGGCTGCCCCGGACTGCGCAACCACTGGGCGAACAGCTCGAGGCCCTTGTGCAGGACCAGACCGACGTACGCCCGCTGCTCGGCCGGCAGCGCAGCGAACCAGGGAAGCCGGTCCATGACCCGGACGCACTCGGCGCTCAGCGGGGAGGAGGCCGCCCGGACCCTCTGCCACGTCACCTGTGCCACGACTGCACTCTCCCAGAGTCCGGCCCGTTACGGGCCGGACACACGGGGCTACGCACGTGTCCATCGTGTTGTGCGATAGGAACAACGCGGTACCGCTCCCGGACCGTGACGCGCGACGCGTCTGATCCGGGCGTACGCGGGTAGAGCAGCAGGATCCTCCTCTCGTCACGCACCCCACCCCTCAACCGTCCCCCAGCTGGCGAACCTCGCCAGCCCCTCGTGGAGGTCTTCCTTGCGCGTGAGCCGCGCCGCCCCGCTCCTGCTGTCCCTGGTGCTCGTCGCGGGATGCGGGCTGCTCCCCGGTGACAGCGACGGCACTCCGCGGGAGCGGTTCGGTGAGGCCGTCTCCCAGGCGCGGGACGCCATCGAGGCTGAGGTCGAGCAGGCGGTGGCCGAGGCCAAGGAGCGGGAGAGCCGGGGCAGCGGCGACATCGGGCAGGGGTCCGCTCCGAAGGTCGACGCCATCCGGACCGACACCAACACCGCCTTCGACTACGCGGAGTACACCGGCACCCTCGAGCAGGTGATCGGCTCCCTCGAGGAGTACTGGTCGAAGGCGCTGCCCGAGGAGCTCGGAGCGACGTACAGCGACCCCTCGCGCTACGCCTACTACCGCCCCGAAGAGGATCAGGGTCCGAGCTGCGGCGGCGAGAAGGCGCCCCCGAAGAACGCCTTCTACTGCCCGGCCGGCGATTTCATCGCCTGGGACGAGACGGGGCTGCTGATCCCCTACTACGTGCAAGCCGGGGACTTCGCGGCAGCGTTCGTCCTCGCTCACGAGTTCGGGCACGCCATGCAGGCCCGGTTGCCGAAGAAGGAGGCGCGCGGCGTGCTCAACGAGCTGCAGGCAGACTGCTTCGCCGGCGCCTGGGCCGGCGAGATGCAGCGCAAGGGCGTGCTCGACCCCGGCGATCTCGACGAGGCGACGCTCGCGGTGTTCTCTGCCCGTGACCTCCCCGGCACGGAGTTCACCGACCCGGCCGCCCACGGCACCGGTTTCGAACGCACCCGGGCCTTCAGCGACGGCTACGAGGGGGGACCCAAGACCTGCTACCCGGCCCCCGCGAACAGCTGGATCGTCGCCTCCTCCCGCTGACCCGGTCGACACCACCACTGCGGCGACGTACGACGAGGGCTCGTGGCGCCGAACCCTCGCCGCGGGCGCCGCTACGGCTTGACCGTCAGGCGCGCAGGCTCGACCGTCAGAACCAGTCGACCTCCAGCACCAGCTGGGACGAGGGGCGCTCCGGGTCGTCGGCGTCGACGACCGCGAGCAAGCGCGCACGCCCTGACCCCACGCCGAGGAGCCCGAGCCCCTCGACCTTGTGCACGCGACCGCCAGGCTGAGGCAGTCGGGCGACGGCGCCGAGGTCGCCCTCTCGTACGAGCGCGAGCGCGCTCGCGACGACGGGGCCGTCCGCCACCGCATCCGGAGTGTCCTCCGCCGCGGCGCTGAGGAGCACCCGGCCGTCCGGCAGGGCAACCGCATCGGTGATCGCGAGGCCCACTCCGTCGACCTGTCCCAGGTCGTAGTGCAGGACGCCGCCGAGTCGCACCGCGCCGGGGTCGATCTCCCCACGGACCGCCGACAGGAGCGCAGGAAGGTCCAGGTCGACGCTGGCGCAGGGGACGTCGTTGGCGAGGTTGCCGCGGCTGAACCACCGGAGACGGTTGCCCAGGACGCACGCACCCTCGAGGTTCAGGTGTGCCAGGTCGATCCCGAGGGCCCCGGACACCCGTTCGTACAGACCCTCGAGGGGCGCGACGGCGAAGGCTGGGCCGGTGCTCGCCAGCCCGACCAGGCTGGCCCGCATGCGCTGAGCAGTGGACCCCGAGCCGAGCAGAAGGACGCCAGATGCGCCGTTCCCGAGGGGCACCTCGCACGCCGCCTCCACATCGGGTTTGAGCGGCTTCGTGCCGTCCTGCTCGGCGAACACGTCCAGCCCGGCGACCGGAGGGAACACCCGCACGGAGGTCACCGAACCCGGACGCAGCCACGCCGCGGAGGTGGCGTCGTCCTGCGCGATCAGCCACCCGTCGCCGAACGGCGCGACCGCCGAAGCCGCCCTGACCGGACTGCCGTCGTCGAAGCGGAGCTCGTCGACGCTCACGACCTCGACCCGCACGGCTCCCGTCACGGTGCCTTCCTGCCCGGGTGACCTCGTCCGAACGCCTGACGGCCACGAACGGGCGCAGGTACGGTCAGCGGGCCGACGAGCGAGGTGGGGCCTCGACCGCGCTGGCGGATGCATCGCAAGCACGAGCCACGGCAGGAGGTTGCCCCCCAATGGCGGTCGAGCGAGGACACGCGACTGTCTTCGAGGACGTGCCCGGAGGACTTGCGGTCATCGGGCCGGACGGCACGGTAGAGGCGTCCAACGCAGCGATGGCGCGGATCCTGGGCCGGGTCCCGGTCTCCCTCGACTGCTTCCCCGTCAGCGTGCAGCTCTCGTGCGCCCCCCACGGTGCCCGCACTCCGTCGGCGCCGAACCAGGCCACCGTCGGCGACCGGGCCCGATGGTCAGCGATGTCGTCCGGGACGCGCTGGATCCTGCAGGCGCAGCCCCTCGAAGATCGCGGCAGCGACCTGGCTGAGATCTCGAAAACCCTGGACGGGCGCATCGCCGCGATCGCCGAGCTCCACCACGACCTGGCGGCGGCGAACATCGATCTGAACGACATCGTGGAGTGGCTCACCCAGCGCTCCCGGATCCTGTTCGGAGAGAGCGAAGCGGCCCTCGGACTGGTCGAGGGCGACTCGATCGTCTACAACTTCATCGTCGGCGGACGGCGAGGCCGCCCCGTGGACAACCGAGTCCTCATCGACAACAGCATGTCCGGCACCTGCGTGCTCACCGGAGTCACGATGGTCTCTGGCGACGTGGAGCAGGACCCCCGCGCAGATCTCGAGGCCTGCCGTCGGGCCGGGCTCCGGTCGATGATCCTCGTGCCGCTGCGGAACCGCGGCGACATCATCGGAGTCCTCAACGTGAACTCCTCGACCCCTGACGCCTACACCGCCGACGACGTGTCGACGGTCGAGCTCGTCGGTGGCGTCGTGTCCGTCGCCTACAGCCACGCCGCCGACCTGTCGGCCAAGCGCGAGCTGGTCCGGGAGCTGGGGCGCACCGTGTCGGCACTCCAGGACACGCAGGCCCAGCTCGTCTACGACGCCCTGCACGACCCGCTCACCCAGCTCCCGAACCGGGTGCTGTTCCACGACCGCCTGCGGCAGGCCTTGGCCCAGAGCGCCCGGACCGGGTCGCCCGTCGCCGTGCTGTTCGTCGACGTGGACCGCTTCAAGGTCGTGAACGACAGCCTGGGTCACGAGGCCGGCGACGTGCTCCTCGCCGAGGTCGCTGAACGTCTCAAGGAGTGCCTGCGCGCGACCGACACGGCCGCCCGCTTGGGCGGGGACGAGTTCACGGTGCTCTGCACCGGCACCGAGGGCGGCGAAGAGGCGCTCACCGTCGCGCACCGGATCGCGGCTCGGCTCGATGAACGGGTGATCCTCCCCGGAGGGGAGGTGTTCCCGACCGTGAGCATCGGCGTAGCTCGCAGCACGGACGCCGACGACACGGCCGCCGACCTGCTCGACCGAGCCGACCTCGCGCTGTATCGGGCGAAGCAGGGGGGCCGGAACCGGATCGAGGTGCACGAGGGGCACATGCAGCGCGGGGCACAGAGCCGGCTCGCGCTCGAGAACGACCTGCGCCGCGCCGTGCAGCTCAAGCAGCTGGTGGTCGCCTACCAACCCCAGTACTCCGTACGCACGTCGCGCATCGTCGGGGTCGAGGCGCTGCTGCGCTGGCGGCACCCGGACCGGGGGCTGCTCCTGCCCGGGGCTTTCCTCGACATCGCCGAGGAGACCGCTCTGATCGTGCCCGTCGGGGCATGGGTGCTGGAGCAGGCGTGTCGCGCTGCGCACCACTGGTCGCAGCTGGCAGGACGAGCCGTGCCGGTGTCGGTGAACCTGTCACGGCGACAGCTCGACGACCCGGCGCTCGCAGCCACCGTCGCCGACACCCTCCGTGCCGCCGGCATCGCCGGGTCGCAGCTCTCGCTCGAGATCCTCGAGGACGTCATCGTCGATGACGACAGTCAGCGGCAGAAGAACCTGTTCGCCCTCCACGACATGGGCGTCGGCCTGGACGTGGACGACTTCGGCGTCGGCTACTCGTCCCTCGCTCAGCTGCAGAAGTTCCCCGTCGCGAACCTCAAGATCGACAAGTCGCTGGTGGACCGGGTCGAGAGCGAGGACGCGGTGGTCGTCGCGGTCATCCACATGGCCCACGCGCTCGGGTTCACCGTCGTGGCGGAGGGCGTGGAGACCGTCGGTCAGCAGAGGGTCCTCGCCCGGCTGGGCTGCGACACCCTGCAGGGCTACCTGCTGTCGAAGCCGTGCCCGGAAGCGATCGTGGACGACCTGCTGCTCGGCGACTGAGTCCCGGTGCCACTCCCCGGCCGATCCTGAGCAACTCGTTGCAGCCACACGGCTCCGAACCTGCGACACGTGAGGGCGCAGCAGCGGGGCGGAGATTCCATGACCTCCTGCGGTCGTCAGCTCCCCGCTCCGGTACTCCCAGCACCGCAGCACCAACACGACCTGCCACCGGGACTGCTGCAGTCACATTTGCGGTCGGGCCAGCACTCGGTCGAGCAGCTCGACGGCCACTGCCGTACCGGGCTGCCTTGGCACCAACGATCCCAACAGTAACAACAGGGCCCTCCTGTACCACGAGGATCTTTACGCAACAGTGACCGGAAGTGATGAACCAGACGGTTGTGGGTGACGACTGAGTGACGGAGGATCGGCCTGCCGTCTGGGCACCTGCCCCCTCGGTCTGCTGACCCAGAGAAGGTTGCTCACTCATGAACCGACCATCAGCACGTCGCAAGGGGCTCGCGCTCCTCGCTGCGTCTGCCACCACTCTCACCGGCTCAGCGCTCCTGCTGGGCCCGGGAGTCGGTGTCGCCTCCAGCCACCGCGAGGCTCCC